>Ga0206978_1050_pt1 | contig 27972 bp, 24 predicted proteins | sample Alteio_BWMinCont_21_FD_153477 | JGI IMG/M metagenome (GOLD analysis project Ga0206978, IMG submission 153477) | Enriched cells from forest soil in Barre Woods Harvard Forest LTER site, Petersham, Massachusetts, United States -... | ecosystem: Environmental > Terrestrial > Soil > Temperate forest >...
CGACATTGAACCGGAAATCAATTTCATGGAAAACGTGTTCCTCTACAACATCGACGACCTCCAGGGGATTGCGGACGATTATCTAAAACAACGCCAGCAGGAAGTCGCGCGCTGTGAACAAATCATCCGAGAAAAAGCCGCCGCCCTGCTCGGCCCGCCCGCCTCACGGCCACCTTCCGGCGACGTACGCCCAGCCTTCGGCGGGAGGTGAAACGGAGCGGGGCGCGAAATACATGGTGCGTGGTGCTTGGTGCGTGATTGAGGAGCGTGCGATTGGTTTATGACATACAATGATTGGATAAAGACGGTGCCCCTTGAGATCACCGGGGATAATCTTTGGAAAATGGAAGCTTACCGACTCAACCTCTATGCTTTGGACTTAGCATGGTCTGATGTAACGACTTTGAGGCGCGATTCAAGGACGATTAGCCTCTCCGACCAGCTTTACCGAGCAATCGGTTCGGTTAGCGCTAGTATCGCTGAAGGATACAGCCGGCAATCCCACAAGGACCAGGCCCGCTACTACGAGTATGCCCTTGGCTCGGCCCGCGAATCCCGGAACTGGATCTGGGCTGCCAGAAATGTCCTCGCTGAGGCCGTCACCACCCATCGTCTTAGCCTGTATACCCAAATCATTCGCTTACTCTTGAAAATGATCCCAAATGAACGCGGATATATTCTGCACGAAGAGCGGCTGGAAGATAGCGGTGACCCAATCCCCTCCGATCTCCTAGCCAACATCCCCACATAGCTCACGCACCATTCCCCACGCACCACGTTCATGCCCCTCTTCATCGCCACCCGCGGAAGCGCCCTCGCGCTGGCTCAAGCCAATATGGTTCTCGCCCAGTGCCGCGCCGCCTTCCCTAACCTCGATTTCGAACTCAAGATCATTAAAACCACCGGTGACAAACTTCAAACTGCTTCTTTGGCTCAAGAGAGCAAATCCCTGCCAAAAGGTCTGTTCACCAAAGAACTCGAAGTCGCCTTGCTCGAAAACAAAGCCGACCTCGCCGTCCATAGTTTGAAAGACCTGCCGACCGAACTCCCCACAGGTCTGAAACTAGGCGCTGTTGGAAAACGTGCGGATGTGCGCGACGTCCTGATCTATCGGGATGCGGCCTTTTTCAGTTCGGCCATCACCGGTCAGCATCGCGGGGAAGGGCCTTCGAGCACCTCCGCTCGCAGGGGTTTCAAAGCCGGCTCGGGCATCCAAGATCTGCCGGCAGGAACTGTGGTTGCCACCAGCAGCACCCGGCGTCGAGCCCAGTTGCTCGTGCTGAATCCCGGACTCAAAACTCCCGACATTCGCGGCAATGTTTTGACCCGAATGCAAAAGATCGCCGAAAAACCCGAGCTCGACGCCACCATCCTTGCGTTAGCCGGAATCACCCGCCTCAACTACCGAATTACCTCAGTCGGACATCTCGAAGGCGAGAGCGTTCCCCAAGGTCTGCTGGCTACTATTCTCGATACAAATGACATGCTGCCCTGCGTTGGCCAAGGTGCCATCGGTATCGAAATCCGGCAGGGCGACAAAAATGTCGAGAACGTATGCGAACGCCTCAACGACACTCAAACTTTCCAATGCGTCATTTCAGAACGAGCATTCCTCGCTGGCATGGGTGGGGGCTGTCAGAGCCCTGTCGCCGCCTATGCCGTGGTGAGCGATGGAAAACTTCACGTGCGCGCGCTTTCTTTCGCCTCAGGTCCTGTGCGCCGTGCCTCCGCGACTGGTCTGCCTCATCAAGCAGCCGAACTCGGCCGCCAACTCGCCCTCGAACTCAAGCCTTAGCGGCGCGCGGACTTTCTTGTCCGTAGCAACGTAGGGACAGGACTAAACGTTCTTCAGGCGATTTACTTCCACTCGCTCCCCGCCTAAACTAAACCCGATGGTTGCAAACGGAAAAGTTTACTTGGTTGGCGCCGGACCTGGCGATGCCGGCCTGCTCACCTTGCGCGGAGCCGAATTGCTGGCACGAGCTGAAGTGGTCGTATATGACGCCCTCGTCAATCCGGAATTGCTTTATCTGGCCCCCAAGACGGCCGAGATCATCTATGGCGGAAAACGGGCCAAGGACCACGCCATTCCGCAACCAGAACTCAACCAATTGCTCATCGCGAAGGCTAGAGAAGGAAAAACCGTCGTTCGGCTTAAGGGAGGTGATCCATACGTATTCGGACGCGGCGGCGAAGAGGCCGAGGAGCTGTCTGACGCATCGGTTCCCTTCGAGGTCGTTCCTGGAGTCTCTTCCTTCGTAGCTGTTCCCAATTACGCGGGCGTCCCATTGACACATCGTGAGTTTTGTTCTCGACTTACGTTAATAACGGGCCACGAAGACCCGGCCAAGGAAGCCTCCAGCATCGATTGGCCGCAGGTCGCCAAAACGCCCGGCACCAAAGTGATTATGATGGGCACGGATCGCATCGGAGCAATCGCCCAGACCCTCATCGCCCACGGCATGGCCCCTGCCACGCCCATCGCCATGATCCGGTGGGGAACGACCGGTCGCCAGCAATCGATCGCAGGCACTCTCGATACCATCGCCACAGTGGCCGAAAAAGCCAAAATCGCCCCTCCAACCGTCGCCGTAATTGGCGAAGTCGTAAAACTGCGTTCCAAGCTGAATTGGTTCGAGCGCCGTCCGTTATTCGGCCAAAGAATTGTCGTCACCCGCACGCGCGAACAAGCCGCGCCATTTTCGCGGCAGTTAAGCGACCTGGGAGCCGAAGTGCTGGAAGTTCCCACGATCAAGATCGAGCCCACCACCCATCGCGAGTCGATCGTCGACGCACTCCTCGAATTGAATTCCTATGACTGGCTGATCTTCACGAGCCCGAATGGCGTCACCATGTTCTTTGAGTATTTCTTCCGTCAATTCCACGACATGCGCGACATCGGCGGCTGCCGTATTGCGGCAGTAGGTCCGGCCACCGCCAAGAAGCTTAAAGACCTCCACCTCCAGGTCGACCTCATGCCTGATGAGGCGCTGGCCGCTAGCATTGCTGAAGCCTTTACTGAGTATGAAAGCGTCGAGAATTTGAAGATCTGTCTGCTGCGCGCTGAAGTTGCCAATCCTGAACTACCGGCGGCCCTCGAAGCCTTGGGCGCGATCGTTGACGATATCGCTTGCTACCGAACTGTCCCCGAAACCGCCGACCCCAGCGGCGCAGTCTCGAGGCTTCTCGAATCCGGCGCCGACTGGATAACCTTTACCAGCGCTTCCACAGTCGAACATTTTCATACCCGCTTCGATCTCCCGCTGCTGGTCAAAAAATTCCCAAACCTCAAGCTCGCCTCCATTGGCCCGGAGACCTCTAAAGCTCTCGCAGCCCTGAATCTCACCCCCAGCCTCGAAGCCAAACAACACACCACCGACGGCCTGCTCAACGCGCTTTTAGCGGCCACTAAATCCAAACGCTAACCCGGCGAGTGGACTTTCCTGTCCGCAGCCTTCCTGAATTGGTTCGGATTTCTTCTTTCGGCCTTTGGCCTTCGGGTTTCGGATTTTAGACTCCCGCTCCAACCACGGACTTGACTCCTCCGGGGTTTAACGCAATACAAGTCCAAGCACGTCCATCTATGTTGTTTATCAAAAACTTTCCCGCCTGCTCACTTACGCTCTTCCTTTTGGCCCGCTGGACCGCGACAGCGCAACCTCTCACACTTCATCCCGGAGATCATATTTCATTGCTTGGCAATGGATTAGCCGAGGGCTTTCAGCGTGATGGCTGGCTGGAAACCCAGTTCCAGGCAGCGTTCCCCGAGCTCCATCTCAGTTTTCGAAACCTCGGATTCGCCGGAGACGAATTGAGTCTGCGCATGCGTTGCGAGAATTTTGGCAGCCCGGATGATTGGCTCACCCGGACCAAGACAGATGTCGTGTTTGCTTTCTTCGGCTACAATGAATCTTTCGCCGGGCCAGCGGGGATCGAGCAATTCAAACAGGATCTCGCCAAGTTCATTACCGACACTCGCGCGCAATCGTTCCACGGAACCAACATCCCGCAGGTGGTTGTGTTCTCCCCCATCGCTCAGGAAAACCGCCACGACCCAAACCTACCGGATGGCACCGCAAACAATGCAAATTTGAAAATCTATTCCGAAGCGATCGCCGAAGTGGCTGCAAAGAACGGCGCGATTTTTGGAAACCTTTTTAAACCATCTCTGGAACTTTATTCCAAAGCCTCAAAACCTTTGACGACGGACGGTATTCATCTGAATGAAACAGGCGATCGTTTGATCTCCGAGGCGATTCTCCGACTGGTGCCAGCGGTCAACCGGTCGCGCCTCAATGCCGCCAAACTCGAAAAGCTTCGCGCAACCGTCATGAACAAAGATTTCTACTGGTTCAACCGCTACCGTACGGTTGACGGCTATAATGTCTATGGTGGGCGCTCTCAAATGAAATATGTCGATCAGGTCAGCAATTGGGATGTGCTTCAGCGCGAGATGCAAGTTTTGGACGTGATGACCGCCAATCGCGACCCGCAAATCTGGGCCGCCGCACAGGGCAAGGATTTCTCGATCGACGACGGCAACACCCCACCGTTTCTCTCCGTCAAATCCAACAAGCCCGGTCCGGGTCCTAACGGCGAATATGATTTCATCGATCCGGAAGCTGCCATCGCTCACATGAAAGTTGGCGCGGGCATGCGCGTGAACTTGTTCGCCTCGGAAAAGGAATATCCGGATTTGGCCAAGCCTGTCCAGATGGCTTGGGACACTCAAGGCCGCTTGTGGGTTGCGGTGTGGCCTTCTTATCCGCATTGGAAGCCCAAGGACGAAATGAATGACAAACTCCTGGTTTTGGAAGACACCAACGGCGATGGCAAAGCCGACAAGTGCACCGTCTTCGCTGATCACCTGCACTGCCCCACTGGATTTGAATTTTACAACGGCGGGGTCCTGGTCGCACAGGCGCCCGATATCATTTTTCTGAAGAACAGCTCAGGCCGTGGCAAGGCGGACCTGCGCGAAATTGTGCTTAGCGGCATCGGTTCCGCCGACACGCATCACACCGCAAATAGCTTTGTGCTCGATCCTGGCGGAGCGCTTTATTTTCAGGAAGGCGTTTTCCACACGACCCAGGCTGAGACTCCTTACGGTCCACCGGTGCGCAACGCCAACGCGGGCGTCTACCGCTTCGAGCCGCGCACTCACAAGTTCGAGGTCTATGTCGCCTACGATTTTGCCAATCCGCACGGGCATGTTTTCGATCGGTGGGGCGAAGATTTCGTCATGGATGGCACCGGCGCGGAGCCTTACATCGGCGCTTGTTTCTCCGGCCACACCGACTTCCCCAATCGCCATAAACGCGCACCCAAACTCTACGAGCAGCGCACCCGCCCCTGCCCTGGCATGGAAATCCTGTCCAGCAGCCAATTCCCTGAAGACATGCAAGGCAATTTACTCGTGGCAAACGTCATTGGTTTCCTTGGAATCCTGCAGTACAAAATCACGGACAAAGATTCCGGGTTTATTGGCGCCGAAACCGAGCCCCTGGTTCAATCCGATGATCCCAATTTCCGACCGGTGGATCTGAAGATTGGCCCCGACGGCGCGATTTATTTCCTCGAATGGCAGAACCCGATTATTGGTCATCTCCAGCACCACTTGCGCGACCCAAGCCGCGACCACACCCACGGACGCATTTACCGCATCACTCATAACGGCGGCGCCTCCCCACCTGCCTCCGCAATCGCCGGCCAGCCCATTCCTAAATTGCTGGACTTGCTTCATGCACCCGAGGATCGCGTGCGGTCTCGCGCAAAAATTGAACTAGGTGCTCGTAACACCAAAAAAGTAATCGCCGCCCTGGATCAATGGGTCGCCCGCCTGGATGCCAAGGATCCAAACCACGAGCACGACCTGCTGGAGGCGCTGTGGGTCTATCAATACCACAATGTCGTCAACGAACCGCTCCTCAAAAAAATGCTGCGTTCCCCCGAATTCCACGCCCGTGCGGCGGCAACGCGCCTGCTGTGTTATTGGCGCGATCGCCTCGCCGACCCCCTGGGTTTGCTCAAAGTCCAGGCGGCCGACGATCATCCGCGCGTGCGCCTGGAAGCCGTGCGCGCCTGTAGCTTTTTCACTACGCCCCAGGCCGCGGAAGTGGCGCTCGAGATTATGAATTATCCTATGGACGATTATTTGAAATACACTTTGGATGAAACCATGAACACCCTGGATCGTTTTATCAAGCCCCCCAAACCCTGATACGTCCGTCCGTCCCGAGTTCCGATAGTGCAACAATCTTGGCAAGCACTCCACGCCTTCAATCCCAAAGGGATTGTATCCTCCAGCCCAGGGTTGCGAGGAACGAGCTACCCTGGGGCTGCCCGCGAACAAATCCTGAACCCTGAAGGGGTTTTAGCCGCTACCCGACTTGCCAATAAAAACCCCTCGACGGTTTCCATCCGCGTCCATCCGCGTCCATCCCCGTTAATTTGTATCATTCGCGGTTTGGCTCTTTGGCTGCGGCGCAGAAGCGCCTTCGTGTCCGTCCTGAGTTTGACCCTCTGCTTTGCACGCGCGCAGGATCAGCCAAAATCGAACGGCTTTTTTCTCCCCCAAAATCCGGTCGCCGCGGCGTACGTCCTTGGCCGCCTGTCCAATCGCGAACTCATCGAAGCGCCCCGCGGCGAGTTCGTCTATATTGCATTGTTGCTGCGGAAAGGACTCGATCGGAAATATCGAGTCGAGGCACTCCAAGGGTTGACCGCCATTCGGCATACCAGCCAAACCGAAGAATTGCTGAAAGGTTTGGTCGAACTTGATAGAAAGCCGCAGGATTCAGAGTCTTCATCACGCGACTTGGCTTCTATTTTGCTCCAATCCAACCGATCGGAACTTACCGCCAGGCGCATTGAAATCGGGCAGCTTGCGCTGCATTCACAAGTTCCCTTCACCCGCGAAATAGCGTGGGCAGCCCTCCTGAGCGCCGACGGCTCGCTAGAACCATCCTGGAGCCAAGCAAAGGCGAGCCCGCCACAGCTCGAAGACCTGCTGCTCGGCCTGCCGTTGGTCCCCGACACTGCCCTGCGCGCTGAAGCCTATCCCAAGGTTAAGCCACTGCTGCTCAGTGCCGATCCTCCAGGGCTATGCCGAGCGGCAATCGTTGCCATTGCCGCCCTGCCTGGACATGATCTCGAAACCTTCAAATCCCTAGCCGCTCTCGTGCAGGCCGGCGTCGAAACACCCACTGCGATCCGCAGTCTCGCGCGGATTCCTCAATCGACCTGGCCCAAAGAAGATCTCGCACTTTTGTCCCAAAGCCTCCTGGACAATCTCAAGAAGGCGACTCCTCAAGAAAGGGCGGATTCCCCTTTCACTGACGCGCTTCAGTTCGCAACTGAGGTAGCTTCGCTTCTGCCTCCAGACGTTGGCCGTCCAATCACCCGCGCTCTGCAATCGCTCGGACCGACGATTGTAACTCTTCACGCGATTTACGAGCAGATGCGTTTCGACAAGAATGTGATTGTTGTTTCTATCGGAAAGCCAGTAGTCCTGATTCTCCAAAACGATGACGCGATGCCGCACAACCTGGCTGTCCTCGCCCCCGGCGCGTTGAAGGAAATTGGACTCATGGCCGAAAAAATGTCCCCGGAACCGGATTCCGAAGGACGCCTCTATGTCCCCGCTTCGCCCAAGGTTCTCCACGCAACCAAACTCACCGGGCCGGGCCAAAAAGTTCAGCTTGCCTTCGATGCTCCCGCGGAGTCGGGTGATTACCCGTTCGTCTGCACTTTCCCGGGCCATTGGCTGCGGATGTCCGGGACCCTGACGGTAACCGTGGACGTTGACGCCTACTTGGCAAGCCACCCTCTCTCCCAACAGCCCAAAATGACCGAATGGAAACTGGCCGATTTTTCGTCCGACCTGCCACGAGCTGGATTGGATCGAAACCTGCCGGTCGGCAAAGAATTCTTCTCAAAATTGGCCTGTGTTCAGTGTCACAAACTCGGTTCGCAAGGGTATTCCTACGGACCGGACCTCACTGATGTGTTCAAGCGTTACAAAGACGATCGCGGCGCGGTCCTTCAACAAATTCTCGAACCTTCCAAGGTGATTGACGATCGCTACCGCAACTATAACTTCGAATTGAAAAGCGGTGATCCGGTGGTCGGAATGATCCTCAAGGAAGATGATCAGAGTCTCACCATCCAGACTGGCCCTGCGGATTCCCTGATCCAAGTATTGAAAAAATCCGAAATCCTGCGCCGCCAACCGCAACCGTCTTCGCCAATGCCGGTGGGCTTGCTCAACGCCCTCTCCGAAACCCAAATCTTCGACCTTCTGGCGTTTCTCGAGTCCGGCGGCCAAGTTCCATCGCACGTTCACCCGCACTGAACGATGGTTTTACCCACATTGATCGCTCGTGAGATGCGCTCGGCGGCGAGACAACCCTTTACCTATTATTTGCGCGTGTTGGCCGCGGCGGCTCTGGTGGCGGTGCTGGCGATTATGGCTGTTGAAAAAGGTGGTGAAATGGATCGGGGCGGACAGGTGTTTGCGCGGTTGCATGCCACTTTGTTGGTTACGATGTGGGTGTTGGTCCCAATGATGACAGCCGATTGCGTCAGCCGCGAACGTCGCGAGGGGACGCTCGCAATTCTATTTCTGACACCGCTCAAACCCAAGCACATCATCTTGGCCAAGGGAATGGCCCACGGTTTGCGCGCCTTGACTCTCTGGCTCGCAGTGCTGCCGGTGCTTGCGGTTCCATTCATCGTGGGTGGGGTTAGCTGGAGGGAAGCAATGCTATCCGTGCTGTTGAGTTTTGGCTCCATTTGCCTCGCAATGGCTGCTGGATTGTTGGCTTCGGCAGCGGCCCGGGTCGCGACGCGGGCTCTGGCGTTGGCGGCGGCTCTTGGATTTCTGTTGTTTTACCTGTTCGTTTTGGAACTAGGCTTCCTGGCCTCAGGTGCCGGAGTGCGTCTTCCTTTCGCTTGGGCAGTGCCCGGTCCGGGAGACCACTGGGCGGTTTTTGGCTTTGGTCTGGATTTAGTTCTGGATGGAGGCGCATGTTGGCAAAATCTCTTGGGCGGCACTCTTCAACCTTGGCTCGTCCGAGCCGGCTATGTTTCTCCTGTCGCACCGTTGGGCACCAACCTGCCGCTCCTGATCAACGTCGGCATTGTCGGGCTTTCTGCCCTGATTGGGACGATTTTGTTAATTAAGTTGGCGGCCTGGCACTTGAGCCGCGCCTGGCGGGAAGAGCCGCCCTCAGAGCGAGTGGTCCGTATCCGGCAGCGGCTTTGCACGCCGCTCTATTTCCAGCCGTTATTTCACCGTTGGATGCGCTGGGAACTGAACCATAACCCCATTGGCTGGCTTGAACAACGAACCTGGAGCGCACGATTGGTGACTTGGAGTTGGTTCGCGGTATTCATTTGCGTCTATTCGAGTCTCCTGTCCAACCTTTGGGTCTACCAACGCGCATTCCATGTCATCCAAACCCTTCTTGCCTGTTTGCTGGTCCTCAGCGTTGCCATCAGCTCCGCCAGGAGTTTTCATAGAGAACGCGAATCCGGTCTCTTGGAACTGCTTCTCGTTTCCCCGTTGCTCGAGAGTCAAATCATCAACGGCCGGGTGCGCGGCTTGTGGTCCCAGTTTATGCCGTCCATCGTACTGTTGCTGGGCCTTTGGATCTATTTCGCAACGTTTCTAGCGCAAGGTCAGAACGAGTTGCCGAGCGTTTCCTTTTACGGAACGCTGCTGCTGACATTGCCGATTGTTGGATTATACCAGTCCCTGGCACGGGCCAATTTTTTCAGCGCGTTCCTCTCCACGCTTTTGCTGGGTGTGGTGCTTCCCAGCATCCTGGCGCGAATCGGCGACTTTCTGGATTTCGTCCTATGGGCATTTGGCCAGCCCAATACCCTCTTCCAGACCGGACGAAACACTTCATTCGTTGCCATTCCTTTTCAGTGCTTGCTCGCCGCCGCCTGCGCCTGGCGCTTGCACCGAAACCTCAAGCGCCGCCAATTCGCATTGGACCGCTAGTCGGCATCCCTGGGAGCGCCGGCGTCTCACCAGCGTGTTCATCGGGCTCCACCCCTCCTCAAGTTCCGTGAATCAAGAATTAAAAAACAACAATTAAGAATTCCCAATCGTCCCGCAAGCCCACGCTCCACGCACCACGCACCACGCACCACGCTCCTCCTCTTGACTTCTTTCGGCATCCTTGCAACATGTTAGTATTAGCGCTCGAGTACCATGTGCAACTCTCGGACGAGCTTGGATTAGCCTCGTAGCTGAAATTCTTCAGGCTGGCACCCCGATGGGTGATGAAGGACTCGAGTTGCTGGGCGTCAATGTCGGCTTTAACGCCAATAGCGGGCCGGATGAAATCCTCGAACATTTTGCCGACCACCTCATGATCGCTGAAATGAGAAAGGTCTTTTTCAGCGAAAATCCCAATTCGCTCGGCCACACCTACGCCAAACTGATTCGCGGGCCCGACGCCAGAAACGATCTGCAGGATGTGATTGAATTGCTGCAACGCGAGCCTTTGACCAAACGCGCTCTGGTAACTCTCTCCGGCCAACCGGGCGGCAAGGTCCCCTGCGTAAATGCCGTGCAATTCCTCGTGCGAGACCGGGCCGTGCAGACCATGTATTTCGCCCGGGGCCAGGATGCGTTCCGTAAGTTTTATGCCGACGCGCTCTGCCTCGCCACGATGGCGGAGACCGTTGCCGCCGGTCTCGCAATGTCCGCAGGCATGGTTCGCGGCTTCATCGGCTCGAGCCATATCTACCATCACGACACGTCCGCCATCAAAGATACGATCGTTTCCGCGCGGAAATACGCCGTTAGCCGGCAGGAGCAAGGAGCTTTGATTTGAAGGTACTTTTCGTCGTCCCGCGTTCCTTCAATCCCAAGCAGATGTATCGCGAATACCCACTGGGCGTTGGTTTTCTTGGCACCATCCTTAAACAAGCGGGGCACGAAGTTTGCATCTTTGACCAAAATGCCGAAGCCACCGACGACGCCGCACTCCTCAAACAGGTGGCAGTATTCCAACCTGCCGTGGTTGGATTCTCCGTCATCACTCCCAACTATCCCGTCGCGCGGCAGCAAATTCGCGCCCTTAAACTTCAGCAGCCAGAGATCAGGATCATCGCGGGAGGCATCCACGCAAGTATGTTCCCCGAGGACCTGATCGTTGATGGCGCTGATGCTGTCGTTCTCGGCGAAGGAGAATCCGTCATCGCTGAATTGCTCGACTGCCTGACCAAAGGCCGCGATCCCGGGCACATCAGCGGCCTGGTCTTTCGCAATCCAACCGGCGAGCTCGTCAAAACACCCGGCTGGTCACAGACCTCAGCGCTCGATGATCTTCCCTTTGTCGATCGTCGGCTCTATAACCTCCCGCGATACACCCATCATTCGATGCTTGCCTCGCGTGGTTGTCCACATCATTGCGCCTTCTGTTGCAACTACACCGGCACAATTCGCAATGACGGGGTGGCGATCCGATTTCACGAGCGGGTTATTGATGAGATGCAGCATCTCCGCGACGAATTTGGCGCCCAGGAAATTTTTTTCGCGGATGATATTTTTTTGTTGCGCAAGCACGACATTCGCCAGTTCTGCCGCTCCTGCGCCGCTCGTTCGCTCGGTATTCGCTGGATTGGCCAACTGCGCGCCGACCGCGTCGATCCATCCATTGCCACCGCCATGCGCGACGCGGGCTGCCAGAGAATCTATTTCGGAATCGAATCCGGGTCGGAGGCTATTCTTCAGCGCGCCAGGAAAGGGATGACCAAAGATCAAATCCGCCGCGGTGTCCGCGCGGCGATCGACGCCGGGTTGCGCGCCAAAACCGGCTGGATTTACGGCTTGCCCGGCTCACTTGCCGAACAATACGAATCCATCGATTTCATGCTCGAACTCCGCCCGCACGAAATCTCCATTCATCAGCTCATCCCCTTTCCCGGCACCGTCTATTACACGGATCCCGCGCAGTTCGGCATCCGGATCGCTAATCCCAAGGCCTTCGAAAGCTTCTGCTACGGCGGACTCGAGGGCGACATCCGCTTCGATTATCTCAGCCATCAGGAATTGGTGACACTGCTCGAAGACACCGCCGCCGCGCTCGAAGCCGCAGGTTACGTCAACAGTGACCACGCCGATACCCAGTCGGAGTTCATTTACACCACCCCGCTCAGCCGCAATTCCATGAACGTCTTTCGCCGACCGGCTCAAGCGCTCGCCGTCTGATCATGTTTGAGGCTTCAAGCCAGGTTCCGTTTCCAGAAAAGGTGCTCGACCGCTTGAACCTGCCCCGATTCCAAACCGAAGTGACCTCCCGCTCTTTCGTCGTGGCCATCGAGGGACCCAACGGCGCCGGAAAAACCACCTTGAGCCACGCGCTTGCGCACAAACTCGATGCCTTTTGGTGCCTGGGCACCGACGAAGCTTGGTTTGCCGAACCCTTCAAAGTGCGCATGATTCGCGACGCTGACTGGTTCGCTTCCGCAATGTTCTTCCTGAGCGGCTGCTTGGAGCAAACTCGCTTGCTGCGTAACCGCTCCGAACAGCTTATGATCATGGATCGATCCCTCTGGTCTACTTTAGCCGTTCACGCCGCCACGAACGTAGACCGGCTGGAAGCTCTCATCGCGATGCTTCAACCCATCGCCAGCCAAATCCAGGTCCCCAATCTCACCATCGTCCTCGAGGCCTCGTTCGCCACTTGCCAGTCTAGAATCGCAACCAAATCCGGCACTGCCCGCGTCCTCGATGAACTCACCGCCACCGAAGTTTTCCACGCCCGCGAGCGCGAGTTCTATACCTGGCTCGGCCGACAGAATCCCACCATCACCTTCCTGGATGTGGATCGGTCGAGCGCCGACCAGGTCGCGGACAAAACGTTGGCGTTGCTGAAAAAGAAGCGATGTTAACCCTCGTCACCACCAACCCCTCCAAATATGAACCCTTCGCGCGTGACCTCGAACGCCTGCGCATCGAACTCGCAACCCCTCAGCGCGAAGTGCCGGAGCTGCAAAGTCTGAATTTTGACGAAGCCCTTGCGCACAAAGCGCAAGTCATGGCCCAGGCCTTTAGGCGCCCCGTGTTCGTGGACGATGCCGGATTGGTATTGGATGCCTATCAGCCATTCCCCGGTCCTCTCACCTCGGTCGTGTTGCGCAGCCTCGGATATTCCGGCCTCCAGCGGCTGTTAAACGGTGTTTCGGACCGCGCCACGATGGAATGCCACATCGGTTGGTGGAGCGGAAATGCCTTGCGAAGTTGGACCGGAAAAGTCTCAGGCCACCTCGATCTGTCCCGGCAACCTTCAAATCCGCGTATGTTGCTCACTGACCTCTTTGTTCCTGACCCGCCTTGCCCCCCCGGAGTTCTGCCTCATCGAGCTAAAGCGCTTGCTGAGCTTGAATCTTCCGTCTTCGAGCTGCACCTGCAATGCGTGGCGGAACCGGTCGCCGATGAGTTCACGTGCTCTGCCAAACCAGTGCACCAATGCCCGTTCTGCGCGGAACTGGAGGCTGAAGGCCAGAGCATCTTTTCTGAGATGATCCGTGGCCGCCTGGATTCCCGAATCGTTTATCAGGACGACGACTTTGTGCTCATGCCGCCGCTGGGCCAGTTTATCGAAGGAGGCTTGCTCCTGTTGACACGCCGGCACATCTTGTCCTTCGCTTACCTCCCCACCGCCCTGTTCGATCGCCTCGAACGGCTGCTGGCAGTCATTCGCCGGGAACTAACCAAGCGCTGGGGCGTACCACCGCTCATTTTCGAACACGGCCCGGCTCCGGACCGAACCAAAGGCGTTTGTTGCGTCGATCATGCACACCTGAACATCTTCCCCGCGCGCGTCGCCGTTTTCCCTCATCTCGCCCAGCGAATGAGCCTGCCTTTGAGTTCCCTTTCCGAACTCTCCAAATTGCGGCGCGCCGAGTTTGGCTACCTTTTTGTCCAGGAAAATGATGGCAGCAGGAGAGCTTTTGACGCGCAGTTCGTGCCGACTCAACTCGTCCGGCGTATCATCACGTCCCAGCTCGGCTTGACTCAGCGTTGGCACTGGCAGGATTATCCTGGCTACGACGAACTGGTGGCAACCTATCACGCGCTCAAAGGCCAAGTTCGATTGTGACCATCCCTGATTCGCCCACCAACGAGCCCGGCTCAGGTTCCGTCTACGTCAACCGCCAACTGGACAGGATTGCCGCGCGTTGGGACTCTAAAGCAGCCGTTTGGGACGAGAATTTGAAAGACCCCGCTTGTCACCTGAATGAAGACGGCGCTTACGATCGGTTTCTTGAAAAGCTCCTGGGCATTATCCAAGCCCGTCGCGAATTCTGCTCAACGCAGGGTATCATTGATGCCGGTTGTGCCACCGGCCTCGTCCTGGCAAAAGTCATTTCCTCGTTTGCCTGGGGCGTGGGCATGGATATCAGCTCGGAAATGATTAAGAGGGCCCAAGCCAAACACATCCCTAATGCCAGGTTCATCATTGGCGACTGTTTCGACATCTCCGGCAATTGCCCCAAGGCTGGGGCGGTGGTTTCACGCGGCGTGCTGCTTTCGCACTATGGGCACCACCAAGGCGAGATCTTGCTTCGAAGTGCCCGCACCGCTTTGGTCGAAGGAGGATTCATTCTCTGGGATTTCCTGAACCGGGCCGGCCGTGCCAAATTCCAACACGTTCCCAGGAACAAAACGTTTTTCGACCCGCCTGAGATTTGCGCCATGGCCACGCGCGCCGGATTTGGCACTTACATGATAATTGGAGACGACGACCGACGCGTGGGCTTGCTTTTTGCCCAATGATTCGGCGAAGTCAAAAATTCTGCACAACTTGATTCTGGCATTCGGCATGCTTGCTAGGCTTTGATAATCAGAGTATTACCTCTGAAACACTTGACGCGCTGTGTCGATTCGTTACGTTAATGTGACATCTAGGCACGCCCGGCGCTCAGCAAGTAAAGCCTTGGCCGACAGAAATTGTGAAATCGGAACCTGACCTAAACCCCAGAAAATCATCAACTTGGAAGCCGCCGGGCGTCATGGCGACTATCGGCCCCACGCTGGAAAAATCCGAGGACCTTCGAACCGCAATCAAGGCCGGGGCTCGTTGGTTTCGCCTGCCCTGCGGTTACCGCCAGCGGCCTCACCTCGAAAATGGCCGGGCAATCCGTGCCGCCTCTGCGCAGACGGGCATCCCTATCCAATTGCTGCTCGACCTCCCCTCCTCGCGCCCACGCACCGGAAAGATGCAGGAACTGCAGCTCTCAGTGGGTCAGACAGTGGTCTTTTGGGACCCGGAAGATGGAGCTGCCGAGCCGGGCCAGAATGGCACTGTGCATGTGCCTCTGCCCGGACTGGCCAGCTTGGTCCCCAAGCTCAAAACCAAGCATCGGATGTGGTTCTGTGATGGCCGCCTGAGCTTCATCATCGATGAGTTGCGCCCGGATTCCGTTTTAGCCAGCATGGAAAAGGGCACCATCCCCTTAAAATCCTCTAATTCGATCTTCCTGCCCGACAGCCCCAGCGCATTCGCGGTCATGACACCGCTTGACTGTACCTTGCTTCAATCTTTCCGCGCCGACAACCTGAAGATTGACTGGCTCGCCTTGTCGTTGGTCGGATCCCCCGAGGACGTTCGTTGTGCCCGCAGCGAAGCTCGGCATTTGCTCGCCGCCGAAACGAAAATCATGGCCAAATTTGAGACCGAACAGGCGCTCCGTTGTGTCGAAGAGATCATCGAAGAGGCTGATGGCATTATGGTGGCCCGAGGCGACTTGGGGCTAGCCGTCGGTTACATTCGATTGCCGGAAGTTCAGGAATCCCTGGTGGCAGCCGCCAGGCGCGCCGGAAAGCCGGTCATTGTGGCGACCCAGGCATTGGAGGTTTTCGCCGAAACCGGGCTGCCGCAGCGGGCCGAACTCTCCGACCTTTCGCTCATCGCACGCCAGCGCGCCGATGCCGTCATGCTCGGAAAAGAAACCGTCTACAGCCCCCGGCCGATCGAGTGCATTCGTTTTGCAGCGGAAATGTTAGCCTATGAAACGCGGCGTTTTGAGGAGACTGACCGTTTGAACACTCTGAAGACTCGCAAGAAACTGCGGCGGCAATCCGCGGTTCCGTGAGCGGCCAGCCTCTGCAACCGCAACTGCCTCTGCTCGCGCGAAGCCTTCGCCTGCGCAGCTTCTGAACGAGAACCGGGTTCCCATCGCCATGGCCCATAGTTCCAGATTCGAGTTAAAATACGTAATCGAGGAACCCCGAGCCGTCGCGATTGCAGATTTCGTCAGCAGCTTTCTCCGCCCTTCCGAGCACAACGGCTCCGGTCCGATCCGCGGTCATCCGGTCATCAGCCTCTACCTGGATTCCCCGGATTTTTTCTTCTTCCGGCAATCCTACACCGGCCATAAAAACCGGATGAAGCTCCGGATTCGCTTTTACGACAACGAATGGAAACGCCCGGCATTTCTGGAAGTCAAACGACGGGTTTCGGAAGTGATTTGTAAAGACCGCGCCATGATCAGCCGGGAAGGTGTCCGACAAATCTTATCCGACGGATGGCCAAGACAACCCTATTTTGCTGATTGCAGGGAATTGGTCCACGGCAAACGTAGGCTGGATGTGAACGAGGATTTCTGGCGTTATGCGAACACTGCCAAAGCCAGGGGCATGATCTTCGTGTCCTACTATCGAGAGATTTGGGAGGCCCCCAAGGACGATGAACTGAGAGTTACCTTCGACCGCTACATCCACGGCAGCAAATACGACGGCTCCGGTCGCCTGCAGGTCCCCAATCGCGGTTGGCGGCCCTATTTACCCCCCTACCTGGCTCCCTTTCCAAAAGACGGCGTCATTTTGGAGCTCAAGTTCGATAACCGCGCTCCGCGCTGGATGTTTGACCTCGTCAAGATTTTTAACCTCAGGCAAACTCCGGTCTGCAAGTACTCTGCCTGCATCTATGCGCAACAGCTCCAATACCGAAGAGCCGTACTGCCGGAGCAGGAGTTGGACTTAGTTTATGAATGACCTTCTCAACACATTGGCGCGGCCGGATTGGCCGGGCGCGCCGGACGGCCGGACTGTCGTTTTCATGCTCCTGCTGGCTTTCACCACCGGCATGTTCATTGGCTTCGTCTACATGTGGACCCACGAAGCTCTCTCTTATTCCCGCACTTTCGTCGGCGCTCTCGCAGTCATGCCAGTCATCGTTTCCATGCTCATGGCTTCCATGTCCGGAAGCTTGCTCGTCGCTTTCGGCCTGCTCGCCGTCTTTGGCGTCGTTCGCTTTCGGAACGTCCTCAAAGACACCCGCGATACGAGTTTTATCCTCTGGGTGATCATGGAAGGCCTGGCCATCGGCACCAGCCGATTCTCCGTCGCCGTGCTTTCGGCCGCCGGTATCGGCGCCTCTTTCCTGGTTCTTCGAGTCATGAACTTTGGCGTTCGTAATCGTTATGACGCAGTGCTGAGCTTGCGGATTACCGGCGATGTTCCCGCCAGGATGCTTGTGCTCAAAAGCGCTCTCAAACGCCATGCCATGCGCCTCGATTTGGCCAGCGAACGGCGTTCGACGACGGAGGGCACGGACCTGAGTTATCGCCTCCTCCTGCGCGATACTGCCCGGTCCAGTGAACTCCAAGCCGAGCTCGCCCGGATCGAGGGCTTGCAAAACGTTTCCGTCTACATGCACGAAGATGAGGCGGAAATCTGAGTGCTCCTCCGCAACATTCTACCTTCCCGGCTGACTCCATCATCGCCCACCCCTTCGAATCGAGTTTGACCCTAATTCCTGGAAAACTAATACTACTCCGCATGCGCGCGCTACTGCTGGCAGGCCTTGCCCTGGGCGTTCCGCTGCTGGCCTCCGCTGACGCAACCAACTCCCTCGCGAGCACCCGTTCGCTCTCCCTCCGCGAGTGCTTCGATCTGGCCCTGAGCCGCAATCTGGACATCCAAATTGTGCACCTTACCACTGATATCGCCGGATATTCTTTGAGCGGCGCCTATGGGGTTTATGTGCCCACTTTGTCTTTTCGCGCCCAACACGATTTTGTGGATCAGCCAACGGATTTCGATCCCAAGAAACCCAATGTGGATTTTCCATACGAGATGCAGAACAACACGATAGGCACGGCCCTGACCGGAATGGTGCCGTTTGGCTTGTCTTACCAACTCAATGCCTACACCAGGGAAGATAAAGTCCGAACGGATTTGAGCTCGGACCCCGGTGATTTCCTGCTCTACCCGGGAGGAATCCGAAGCACCAACAACTATTTCTCCGAAGCGCGGATCGACCTCCAGCAGCATCTGCTCAAGAACTTCTGGATTGATGCCAACCGCGAGCAAATCCTGCTGCGACGAAGAGACCTCAAGATCTCCCAGCAGGCTCTGAGGTTTCAAATCATGAAGATCATCCTGGCGGTCGAGCTTAGCTATGACGACGTCGTCGCCGCCCGCGAGAACGTGCGGGTGCAGGAGAAGGCTCTTGAACTGCGCCAACAGTTATTGGCAGAAACCCGCCGCCGGGTCGAGGTTGGCGACCTTCCTCCCCTGGATGCCGAGCAGGCGGAAACCCAGCTCGAAAACACGCTCACCGCTCTGACCGCCGCACGGGAGTTCTTCGTCACCCATCAAAACACTTTAAAGGGTCTTCTCACTGATGATTTCAGGTCGTGGGCCGATTTGGAACTCATGCCTGCGGATCCGCTGTTGGCCATTCAACAGGACGTGAATCGCTCGGAAAGTTTTCTCAAAGCCATGGAAAACCGACCGGATCTTATCCAAGCCCGCCTTGCGATTGAAAAAAGCGATGTCGAGGTGCGATTCCGGAAAAACCAACTTTTCCCCAGTCTCGACTTGGTCGGCGCTTACGGCGGCCTGGGGGTGGCCGATGAACCTGGCCGTTCCATCAATAACTCGCTCAACTTTGCCAACAAAGAGTATTCCTACGGTGCCGTGCTCAGCTTTCCGCTCAGTAACCTCAGCGAGCGCGGTTACTATCGGGCCAGCAAAGCTGCCCGACAAATCGCCCAACTCCAGCTCAAGAAAGCCGAACAGGATGTGCTGCTCGATATTGCTGATTTTGCCAACCGCGCCCAATCCCGTTTCAGCCAGGTCAACTCGACACGCAAGGCCAGCGCTTACGCCGAGGCTGCCCTCGCGGCGGAGGTCAAGAAGCTGCAGAATGGCTTGTCTACCGCTTTCTTTGTGCTTCAACTACAGGAAACTCTAACCGCCGCGCGCACCGCGGAAGTTCAGGCTTTGGCCGATTACAATAAAATCCTGGCCCAATTGGCGTTCGCGGATGGCAGTATCCTCGAAAAACATCACCTTAGCCTCGAAGTGAAGTGACGTGACGTTCTCTGGCAGCGCCGGCGTCCCGCCAACCAGTTCTCTCCTACTGCGACTCCGGTAGCAAAACTATGTCCACCAATTCTCCGGCGCGAATCTTGAGAGTCGGCGGCAGGCTGATTTCAACAGGCAGTCCCAGTTCGGTGTTGGCAAGTTTCATGGGCCCTACCAGGGTGACGGGCACTGCTTCCAACTGCGTCCCGATTTCAACAATATGAGCCGATCCTATCGCCCGAGGCAGGCCGCGGGTACGAACTTCAACTTTCATCCCAGGCTTCGGATCGTCGCTAATCGGCGGACGCAAATATCCAACGATCCGGACCGGATTGAGAGTCGCCACCGCGACGATCGGTTGGCCGGCAATCACCGATTCCCCCGCCCGATGGAAAATGGTTTCGATAATCCCATCGATGGGCGCCGTAACTGTAATGGGGCTCAATTCCGCCTCCGTCAATTGGAGCTTCGATTCCTGCACCGCAATGGCTGCCCGCAGCGGGTCGATCGATACTGTCGAAATCTGTTTGCTATTGGTGAGCTGGAGGGTCTGAAGATTCTGTTCGACCTCGTCGACCAGTTTCGTCAGGTTTTCGACTTCATTCTGGAGCCGGTCCCGTGCCGCTTTAGCCTGGTCGTAAACGCGCTCCGCCACGATCTTATCCTTAAACAGTTCCTCCATTCGATGGAATTCCGTTCCCGCCAACTCCAGATTCACCCGGGCGGCTGCCAACTGCGTTCGCTGTTTCATCCAATCCAGCCGCAGTTGATCGTAATCCATCGCGTTATGCTGCTGGACCGCAACCGGCCTCATGTTGGCTCTCAGCGACTCGATCTCGGCTTGAATCACCGCCAGCGAGGATGCCAGGATCTTTGGGTCGGTCACCAGCACGCGGCCAATCGGGTCCCCAGCTTTAACCCTCTGAAAGCGCGTAACTTTCAGTTCCGCAAGCATCCCGGGCTTGTAGCAGCTCGCATTGGACAACACCGGTTCAGCCTGGCCGACGATAACTCGTGATCCGGTATGGTCTTTCCACAGGAATGCGATCGCACCGAGTGCGCATACGAACACTAATACGGGCAAAACCCGTTGGCGCAACTCCTGCCATCTCTGTTGAGTCGGTATCGGAATCGGCGCTGGCGTCTCACTCGTCATAGTTCAAAAGGCTCGCTTCTGTGCTGCAAATCTGCCAAACGGACCGCGGACGCAATAATCTCAGCAGTGTTGATGCCAAAACTGCTTCGCACCCTTACACCCCTGCTCATGGATTCGTTCCACGTTGATAAATATCTTATGCTTTGCCGCTTACAGTCGAGAAAAAACAAAGCGCGGTGCGGTATTGGAGTGCTGGAGTATTGCAGTTTTGGAGCGATGGAGTGCTGGGATTTGCGGGTTTGATTGCCCCGCCCTCCAACTGCCTGCAGTTCTCCCTCTCCCTTCGGGAGAGGGCCGGGGTGAGGGGAGTTCGGGCTGCCACCCCACCACTCCCTCACCCCACCACTCCATTACTCCATCACCCCAATTCTCCCGGTCGGCAGGTATAAACCCCACCCTCGAACACTGGACAGCTCCCTGTGCTGGCGATAGTCTGTAGCTGTAAAAGTCCATCAATTTTAACCCGGACAATTCCATGCAAAATCGCTTCAATCAAACGGCTCCGTTCCTGGCCCGAATTTCCGCGCTCGTTCTTGCGGTCTGTTGCCTGACTGCTTGCACCTCCACCGGCTACCAGAAAGGCGATGTCGCGGCGGGAAGCATGCGCATAGCTGCGGCAGAAGTTCAGGCTGAGAGTCGCGCCTTGGACCAGGTCATAGGGACTTTAAAGGATTTGGTAAATGAACCGGGTGGGGATCTCCGGCGACCGTTCCAACGCTACAGCAAGTCGCTGGATCATTTGATCGCCACCGCCACAGCCGCACAAAAGACCGGAAAAACTGTGGCTCAGAAAAGCGCCGCCTACCTCCAGGACTGGAACCGCCAATTGCAGGACATCGATTATCAACTCATCCACCAGCTCAGCGTTGCACGCCAATCTGAAGTCACCAACCGCGTCGAAGAAATCAACCGCCGATACCAGGAAAGCCAGGCAGTCATCCAACCGCTTATTTCTTACCTGCTGGACATCCGCAAAGCCCTCAGCACAGACCTGACCAGCGGAGGACTCCAGTCATTGAAAGCCGTCGTTCAAAACGCCTATGCTAACGTGGCCAAGGTCCAAACCGCGCTCACGGCATTGTCAACCGAGTTGACCAACTCCAGCGCGCTAATGGCTTCCGTTGTCCCTCAAACCAACGACCAGCACACTCAGTGAACGACAAAGCCGCTTACTGATTACTATTGCAGTGAGGTGGCGTTGAAGTAATGGAGTCCTGGAGTGCTGGAGTGATGGGATTTGCGGATTTGATTTGCCCCTCCCTCCAACTGCCTGTCGTTCTCCCTCTCCCTTCGGGAGAGGGCTGGGGTGAGGGGAATTCCGACTGCCACTTTACCACTCATTTCGCTTTCCGCCTCCATCCTTCTTCTTTCCCACACTCTCCATGCCTCCAATCCTCCATCCTACTTTCCCCCATCACTCCATCACTCCACTTTGCACAAGTTTCGTTTTATCCCCTGACCCCTGTGCCAGCAATCTCCGTAAATTAACTCCGGCCTCCTCCACCCACTGCGGTTCGGGCAGCGCATAAGGACGGAACGTCTCCAGATAACCCTCCTGTGCGTTAAAGAAGAGCGCTCGATGGAGCCCGAGCATGCCGGCTTTGGGACTATCGATGAGGCTGGCAGAATCATTGGCGCTCATCTGGAACAAAACCCGCATCTCAAATTCGCTGAGCGCTTTTCGGCTCAGGAATCGATTTACGTTATTGTAAGTGTCGCAAGAAGCGATGACATGAAATCCGAGCCGGGTACGTTCGCAAATCAAGTCGTTCAACACCGCGCCCGGGCTCGCCTCGGCCGGCGCATCGCTCGAAGAAAAACCGAACTCTTCCTCATACCGCAGCCGGGTGAACCTCTGCAATCCGTGAATAAATAGGAATATGGGGACCGCAGCATCGGGATCGACCAACTCGGCACGGCTGGCCGCCTCGTTCGCCAGTCCTTTCATTAGTTCCGGCAAGTCCCCTGGCTTGGCCAAGGTGATTTTATGGGGCACGATTCGCACGATCTTTTCAAGGTAATCGCGCTGCGGCGTTCCGGGCGGACTTGCGTCGCAAAAGATAAACTGAGCGGCTCCCGGCGCATATTGCGCCGCCAACGCGATGAGCCCGACCGAAAACATGCCGAGAATCGCCTCGTCGCGCTGGCCCACGATGAGCAGATTGTTGCCGCTTTGTCGCTGAAATGCTGCCTCGGTTGGCCCCTTGATCGAATTGGGAGCTCCCAGCCAGATCCGGCCGGCGGCCGTGCGCCGGATCGAATCGGCCTCGAGCAATTGCCGCAACAACGGGTTCTCCCGAATATTAGCCGGCGCATTGCCTTCGAACACGATGGGTCCGGGATAGCGGTTTGGCTGGCTATTGGCGCGCTCACGAGCCTTGGCAAGGTAACTGTCGCGCACATCGTCAGGCAGCCACACAACCTGAAACGGGCTGTTGCCCTCCAACGCCCCGGCCATATCGTTGTAAATCCCTTCGCCTGGTCTCGATAACAGCCGCGGCGCCGGATTGCTGTCATCCATGATCAAATAGGCATCGGCTTCATTGCATTGTAGCGCGATCCGGATGACCATCTGGCCAAGCGTGGTACGGGCGACGGTGTAAGCACCCCCGAGCGTCTGCGATCCCAGCAATACGTGGATCCCGAACGCCCTGCCCTGGCGCACAATCCGATCCAGCAACAGCGACGCGGTCTGCGAAATCTTGTCGTCCTCGACAAAAAATTCCTGGAACTCATCGATGAGCAACAGCGTCCGCGGCATCGCTTCGGCGCCCCCTGCCCTTTTGTAGCCCGCCACGTCCTGAACGCCAAGCTCGCGAAACAAATCTCCCCGACGCCTCAATTCGTCATCGACTCGCTGCAGAACGCTCAAGCCAAACTCGCGATCGCTTTCGATCGCCACCACTCGCGCGTGCGGCAAGCGCTTGACCGCGTAACATTTGAATTCGACGCCTTTCTTGAAATCCACCAGATAGAACTCGACTTGCTCTGGGCTGCACCACAACGCCAGATTGGTAATAACGACGTGGAACAGCGTCGATTTGCCTGAACCCGTCTTGCCGGCCACCAAACCATGTTGCCGCGTCCCTTTGCCAATCGCCAGGTATTGCAGCTTGGTCGCCCCCGTTCGGCCGATCGGCACGCGCAACTCGCTGCTGGTGTCCTCGCTCCAGATCTCGGCTTCGGTCGGCGCGACTTGCTCGAACGGCACCTCGACCCGGCTCGAATCGCGGCTGAACTTGCCAATCTGTTGAATCAGATCGGTCGCGCGCTCGGGCGTTGGCGGTTCCTCCAACAACACGTCGGCTCCCGGTCGGTGCTTTCCGTCAATCAGCAAATTGGCGCCCTGAAAATTGATTGTCAGACTGCTGTTCCTTAACTCGTCCGGCAGGAAGTCCTGAGGCAAAGGCTGGCGCCGATCCCAATGTATCAACGTATACACGCCGCACCGGGCGCCGCTAGCCGCGATGCTCAGCAACCGCTTCGCCGCCGTGTCCGTAAAGTTCGCCGGAAAATCGGCTAAGACCAGAAAGTGATATTTCTCGGCAATCACTCCCGCTTGCTCGTTGTATTCGGCAATTGTTTGGTATTCGTTACGCAGATACATCTGGATGACCTTTTCCATGTGCTCGTTGAGGTCGGCCAGTTTCTGCTCGATTTGCCCCGATTGCGTCCAGATTCGATTATTGATCATCTGCTCCTCGAAATCCGCCAGGTGCATTACCCCGGCGAAGTTCTGCCCCAAACCGACCGGATCAAGAATCGTAAAATTCAACCGGCCTGGAGGAGTCGTCGACAACAGCCGCAAAATAATATCGTTCAGCAATCCAATCGCCTGGTCGTGGCCCGAGTTCCCGGTCTCGAGCAGGATCGACCCCTGTTCGGGATACGCGAGGCACAGAGGCAGCCGGAATTTCGTGGGACCGGGCAAAGTAAGCTTGGCTTGACTGGTTAACTCTCCGCAGAGCTTGGTCACATCTACGTCCAACTGCCCAAACTTGGCGGCCTGGGCAAACTTCTCAGGCGGCGTCCAGTTTGAAAATACGGGCGCGGACCAGTCTGGGAAGAGGCTCTCGGCCAGCGCCTCTGAAGATCGAATGTTCGCATAAATTGTCTCGAGCTTCGTCTTCCATTCTTCTTCCAACTGGCGCGCTTTGGCGGCGTGGTCGGACGTGAGCGCGGCCCGTCTTTCATTCCATTCACGCGCGAGCGTTTGGCTCTTCGCCTCGGCGGCCTCTTTCAACTCCTCGATAGCCGCGGCATGCTCCCTTTCAAGCCGCTCTCGGCGAATTCGAAACATCTGCTCGTGCCTCGCAGTTAGGCTGACCGTTCGCTCATCACTTTCCATCCGGCGCGACACTCTTTGATTGGAGGCTTCGCCCTGGGCTGCCTTTAACTGTTGGTCCGCCGATTGCGTTGTGCTGACAAATTGGGTTTTAATCCGTTCGAGCTCGCCCTGGAAATGCGCCTGCGCAGCGGCCTTGCACGCATCGTGCAATCGTCGAGCCCGGGCAAGACATTTGGAGAGTGACTCGGCCGTCGACCGGGCTCGGCTTTGCGCAATCAAACGAAGCACCACGATGATGAAAACCGTCCCTGCCACAGCCCCAGCCGCCTGCGGATAGGAAACAGGCTTCCCGCTCAATTTCAGCCCCAAAGGGACAGCCGTGAATTCGCATGCCGTGACCCCAATCCACAACGGCAGGTATTTAAAAAGACGGAGCAATATAAATCCCTGCAACCGCCCCAGTTCTTCTTTGGCTTTGGAAATTTGGTCGCGCAACCCGGCCAGCAATCGGTGTTCGTCGCCGGAAAGATCCACCTCGGCCTGCTCGTAAGCGGCAAAGAAAAGCCGGCGGAAACTTCCGTATCCCTTGAACGCCTGCTGGGCGCTTCGTTCCAGGCCCGCGAGTGTTTCCTGTTCCGCGGCGAGACTTGCTTCCAACTCCCGGTTGGCGGCGGTGGTCGAAGTCAGTCCGGCATCACGATCCTTTTCGGCCTGCAGCATCGCCTTTTGCAGATCGTATTTCCGCCCGCCGAGCTGTTCGTCGACTTTCTTCAGCGCCTGCTCGCGGCTGCCTTGGTAGGCCCTGCCAATCCGGGCTTTCCGCCGCTCGAACCCGGCTTGCATTGCCGCCTTGGCCATTTGGAAAGTGGCCTCAGCGTCCATCGTGGCAGCCGACAACTGTCTCGCCTGGGCTTCGACCGCGGCCTCGTAGCGCCGGCCCTCACGTGCCAGAGTTCCCAGGTGCTCCTCATGGAGCTTCGCCGCCCGGCCACCAATATCCGCAACCGTGGCTTGGAGGTCGTCGACCAATCCGAACACCTTCTTCGCTGCCAGCTCGCTACTCACAATCCTTTTTGATTTTTGTTATCAGTTTGTCCAACTGATCGATGACCAACACCGACCGATCCACGCTGGCGAAAAGTTCTTCCAAATATTTCTGCTCGAATTCGCGGCTTTTTGCGTCCGACCAATACTCCTTGGTCTGCTGCCAATGAATCCGCAGATCTTTCGTCAGAGCCTCCAGCCGTGCTCCGCTTGCACTCATGCCTTATCCCGGAAGCGCCAGCTTGAGCCGGCGAGAAGGCTTTCGAAGCTACCGCGCCCCAGTTCGTAGCGCAGATTTTCAATCTGCCGTATCGCAGAATTTATTCTGCGCCCCACCCGAGTCCTGGGAGAGCGCTCAAACCTTTCCATGAACCGTCGTTCCGTAGCGGCGCCTCGGCAGAGCGCCGCCAATCCTCGAAACCATTTCCAGCGGCGCTCTCCCGAGACGCCGCTACGCCGAGGTTCCTGATCCCAATGCATGCGAAAAAGCGAAAGGGGGCTTTCCATGATCCTAGTTCTCATTCAATTGGTCCTAATGCGCACCCCCACCCGCATTCGGCTCGCGTCGCTCTCCCAAGCCTTCGCTCTCCCCTAATCCGCTTGCTGTCGTCGGAGTTAACGGAGGCGCTCCTGCCGGTGACGACCTCTCCGCATACGCCGCCAGCGTCTTTATAGTCTCGGTCAGATAGGCCACCGCCTTGACCATATCCGTCGATAGCACCATGTGCAATTTCTCCATCTGCTTGACCAATGGTTGCACCCGGCCCTCAAACTCCCGGTCCCACCGCTTGAGCGTCCTCAACTTTAGGTCCGCTTCGCCCAGCGCTTCCTTGGCCCGATGCACCGCCATTTGTTCCGCCGCCGTCGCCTGCTGCAACACGCCTAAACGCGCGCTGAACAGCGCTTGCTGGGCCTGTTCCATCTCCTTGCTCCGCCGCCGGATTTGATTCTCCCAATGGACGCGCTGATCATTCTCCAGCCACATCCGTGTGCGAACCACCTCCGCGCTGACCTCGTCGAGCGCCGGGCGCGCTTGACTCAAGTAAACGATCAGTTTCGAACGGAAAGATTCCAGCGCGTCGAGCGAGGTGACATGTGCTTTTTGCGGCATCACGCTACCGTTGGTTCAAATATTCTTCAATGCGTTGCGCTTTCCGCATTAAATAGGGCGTCTGCTGATTGGACACCTCGACAAACTTCTTGAGCGCTTTGACAATCTGTTTGAATTCCTCCGCGAATTTCGCGTGCTCCTCGTCCTGCCAGGTATCGCCCAACGCCGCAAACCGCGCCTGCAGCGAAGCTACCTTATCCTGCAGATCCGAATTGAACCTCTTCAATTCCTCCGCAAACCGCCGCACCTGCTCCGGATCCATTATTGCCTGGGCCATATTTTCTCTTTCCAAGCCAGCCCGCTAACCGCTGAGCGGCTGCTGCTTAACCATAACACACCCTGCCCGTTTCCGCCTCCCCGCGCAAACCCATTCAGTAACGCAGGCGTTCAGCCTGCTGTATCGCCGATTTCAATCGGCGGCCGCACGAGCTACTCAAACTCCGGATTTAGTCGCACCCCGCGCAAGCTCTCCCCTTACCCCTCCACCGGCAGTTCCCACCTCCACACCAACCCATCCTCCGGGTCCCTGACTTCTCCAACTCGCCGGAAACCACACTTGGTCAACACCCGCCCCGACGCGTTCATTTCCGGCAACGTGTGTGCCCGAACCACCTGAACTTGCCCGCTGCTGACGGCATAGCCCACCAGCGCTTCAGCCGCTTCCGTGGCATATCCCTTTCCCTGATGTTCGGGAACCACACCGTACGCAATCTCTACCACGCCATCCGCTCCCGGAGGCCCTTTGAAACCACACTTGCCGATGGCGGCGTGGTTAGCCCGATCCACAATCGTAAAACCATGAACCCACGAATCGACCGCGCTCGAAGCCTCCAACCGCGCCAGCCATGCCGCAGAAACGTACGCCCTTTCTTGTGGCCCCATCTGCTCAACTTGCGCCCGCGCTTCTTCTCGGGTCTGCGGAACCAGCACTAAGTTCTTCGTTTCTAAGTCGGTTGGTTTCATTCAGGCTTGGCCTCGACTTTGGCTTCACCTCCGCAGCAGCGCAATGTTTATAGCGAAATCAAAAAAACACT
>Ga0206978_1051_pt1 | contig 27838 bp, 27 predicted proteins | sample Alteio_BWMinCont_21_FD_153477 | JGI IMG/M metagenome (GOLD analysis project Ga0206978, IMG submission 153477) | Enriched cells from forest soil in Barre Woods Harvard Forest LTER site, Petersham, Massachusetts, United States -... | ecosystem: Environmental > Terrestrial > Soil > Temperate forest >...
GTCGATTCCTGACTTCTGATAGGAGCTAGTCAACGCGGTGTTGAAAACAACATTATGCTCCCAGTCGATGTAATCAGCGTTGCATGAGACGAGGCCGGCCCCGCCCACATCATGGATCACGTTGTTGATGGCGATGAAATGATGGGCGACCCAGAATGTTTGTTGGCCACCGGCGGCGCAACCATCGATAGCATCGCCACTAATCTGAGAATGGTTGCCATCGATTTCGAAACCGTCAAAGATAAGGTAGGGCACCTGCAATTGGATAAGATCCGAGCCGCCTGTAAGTCCCGATCCGGCAATAATATGCGCGGCTTGGGGCACAGTTGATCGATAGACGACATAACCGGTGGGCGTATTGCTGTTACCACCCGTTCTCATGGCAAGCGCATTATTCGTTACTGGGTAATCACCAGGCAGGACATTGTAGCAATCCCCCGGACTCGGCTTGTGATAGTTATTGTATTGATAGCCCGCATTGTCCGCACCGTCGGCAGCATAAATGTTTTTCCACGGGTGGGCTTGACTGCCATCATTGGAGTCATCGCCGCTGTTCACATCGATATAATAATTTTGAACACAGGTATAAGGCGGGTTGGCGGACAGGGCGGCGCTAAGGCCGGGCTGTTCGGTTGTTGTAGATGTTGAAGTGACAGCAAACGGCACTGATCCAGTAGCTAAAGCGGGAGAAACCCACGTTCCATTGTTGTCGACCGCATATACGTTAAACCACATGGTATAAGATCCAGCCGCTGCGCCGCTGGGCACAACCCAACTATAGGTCTTGATTGTGGGCTGGCCAGCAACAAAGGACACCGTGAATGGAGTGGAGTCGCTAGATGGAGTGCCAGAAGACGGCCCCCACCATCCCATTTGCACAACATAGTTCGTGACATTTTGGTTGGCGGTAAGGGTAACCGAGGATGTTACGGTTTGTCCGGGTTGAACAGTCATCGGACTCACCGTGAGCGCGTTCAAAGCAACCGTTACAGCCGGGGCAGAGTTACAGGTCGGGTTACCGGTGTTGGTCGTGGTTGAGGCCTGGGCACCTTGATTGCTGAGCGTGCCGTTGGTGCAAAGCTGAACTTGCGTCACCGTGGTTGTCGTCGGCTGGGTACCGCCGAAAGGACATTGATTGGTCGTAGCGGCAATGGTTCCCGGGGTCGTGCTGACCGTCTGCGTTACGGTCTGGCCGCTTGGCGTCGAGCCGCAGGCAGCCGGAGCGTTACAGGTCGGGTTACCGGTGTTGGTGGTGGTTGAAACCTGAGTGCCCTGATTGCTGAGCGTGCCGTTGGTGCAGAGCTGAACTTGGGTGACGGTAGTTGTCGTCGGCTGGGTACCGCCGAAAGGACATTGATTGGTCGTAGCCGCGATGGTGCCGGAGGTCGTGCTGACCGTCTGCGTCACAGTCTGTCCGCTTGGTGTCGAGCCGCAAGCCGCAGGAGCGTTACAAGTCGGGGTGCCGGTATTGGCCGTGGTTGATATCTGCGCACCTTGATTGCTGAGCGTGCCGTTGGTGCAGAGCTGAACTTGGGTCACCGTGGTTGTCGTTGGTTGCGTGCCGCCGAAAGGACATTGATTGGTCGTAGCGGCAATGGTTCCCGAGGTCGTGCTGACCGTCTGCGTCACAGTCTGTCCGCTTGGTGTCGATCCGCAGGCAGCCGGAGCGTTACAGGTCGGGTTGCCGGTATTGGCCGTGGTTGATATCTGCGCACCTTGATTGCTGAGCGTGCCGTTGGTGCAGAGCTGAACTTGAGTAACGGTAGTTGTCGTCGGCTGAGTACCGCCGAAAGGACATTGATTGGTCGTAGCCGCGATGGTGCCGGAGGTCGTGCTGATCGTCTGCGTTACAGTCTGTCCGCTCGGCGTTGAGCCGCAAGCTGCAGGAGCATTACAGGTCGGATTGCCATTGTTGACGACTTTGGTTACAGGCGACCCCACGGCAGATTGAATGCCGCTGGAGCAAGAATAGGCTTGAGTAACAGTGGTCGTCGTGGGTTGCGTGCCGCCATAAGTGCATTGCTGCGTGGTGGCTGGGGTGCTGCCCGAGGTCGTGCCGAGGGTAAGGGTGTATTTGCTGCCGTTGGTATGCTGGGTGCCGCTGGCGTCAACGCAAAAGTTCGGCGCCGATGAACATGATGCGCTTGTGCCGCCGTTCGACGAACCGGCACAGGTCCATTTCCAAGGCCCCGTTCCACTAACAACCGATGCCGTACCGGCGCTGCAGAGACTGGTGGTTGGCACAGAAGAACGCAGTGTGTTGTTCGCCGAACCGCAAAGGCCGTTGACGACAATGGTAAAACTTGCCGTGCCGCTCGCGTAAACGACGCCGTTTCTTTTGACACTGGCCGTGACCACATAATAACTACCGGTGGCAACCGAATTGGCTGTATCCCAGTTGAAGGTTTCGACCACGGGAGTATTGGCGGAATAGCTAAGGCCGGTGAAGCTTTTGCTGGCGACCTGGGATCCGCTCCGCGTCACGATAAAGGCGATATTGTAGCCGGACGTCGCCACATTGGCGGTCACGGATGCTGTCATGCCCTCGACCGCGCCGGCTATGATTTTGGGGTTGGCCGTTACGGAAACATTAAAGCTTGGGGGAACCACCGCCGCTTGCGTGGTGCGTGCAGCAGCCGGTGCGGAAGATCCAACAATGAACAGAGACAGAAAAGCTGCGCCAAGCAGGTATGAGGCAAAAGGAAAGCGTTTTATCGTTTTATAATGCAATCTCATTTGCACCTGCCCTCTGGGGGTAGGAAAAAATAAATCTATTCAAGAAAAAATAAATGTATTCAATATGTGATCCTGTATACAGGAACGCGAATTAAAATTTGATGAAGAACAAAGAAGAGCTTTCGGAAAAAAAGAGAGATAGTTGTTTTTCAAACGCTTGGATTTATATTATTTTTTTATCTCAAATTTTAGCTATTCCGCATCCCCGAACATGGCAAAGATAATGTTAAAGTCGGGGCTGGCGCTTAAATCAGCGCTTTGCTTTTGGATGTAAGTTCTGGTTCTGTATTTATTGAAGGACTTGAAAGCGTGGGCCTGCATTTCCTCAGCGTCAACATGCCCAAAAGATCGTCGGCCAACACCGGAAATTGAAAACTATTCCGCTTCGGCAACCGCAACGTGTTTATGGGCAAACTACATTTTTTTGGACTCCCCGTATCTTTTATTGGCTTAAAAAATCTTGCTTCCTATACCCCTGCGCGTAAAGCAGCGCTGCGAGATCGGCATGGTTAATTTGGTTCGGCACCGCCGCGCGCACCTTTGGCTTTGCCTCAAAGGCGACACCGAGGCCACCGCCTTGGTTGCATGTTTCCAGCATCGGCACATCGTTGGCGCCATCGCCAACCGCAACGCAATCCGCCAGGGATAATTTCAACTCGGCGCAGGCTTGCTCCAGCAAGGCTTTCTTGCGATTGCGGTCAAGGATCGGTTCGCCCGTTTCGCCGGTGATAATATCGTCTTTAACAATAAGCTGGTTGGCATAAACATGAGCGAAGCCAAGCGCCAAGGCAACCGGCGCAGCAAAAAATGAAAATCCGCCGGTGATCAGCCACGCCTCTGCTCCATTCGCCTTCATCGTGGCGACAAGGGTAATAGCGCCGGACATATACGTAATACGGCTAGCCGCGGCTTCAAGGATAGATACCGGCTTGCCTCTGAAAAGCGCCATGCGCTCCCGCAGGGCCGAACCGAAATCGATTTCGCCGTTCATCGCGCGGCGGGTTATGGCGGCCACTTGATCATGCACGCCGATTTCAGCAGCCAGCTCATCGAGCAATTCCTGTTCGATGATGGTGGATTCCATATCGGCAGCAAGCAGCTTTTTGCGCCGTGTGGCCGCAGGCTGAACGATGATGTCGACCGACCGATCGCCGATGATGTCATTTAAATGTTTGCGCCATTGGTCAGCACTGACGCCCGAACCAAAAATATCGGCCGCTTCGCCGGGCGCGAGCCAGTCGGTGCGCACCGAGGAAACGCCGCCGTTTTCCGATTTTCCCGCAAGCTCTTCCACCATCACCGGCGTCAGTTTCGTGCCGTTACCGGCAACAAGGGTGGCAACGAGATCGGTCACTCGGCCGCCGCCTTATCGTCGGCGTCTTCTTTAACCCAGGCGGCGAAATCGTCGTCCTCATCAGGCAAAGCGCTGTCGGGCACATCTTGTTCGCGGGCAATATCGCCAAGAACCAGGCGCGTATCGAGCAAGCCGGCGGCTTTAAGATCCTCAAGCCCCGGCAAATCCTCAAGCGAAGCGATGTTGAAGTGGCTAAGGAATTCCGATGTCGTGTGCCAGTTCAGCGGCCGGCCCGGCGTTTCGCGCCGCTTGCCGGGACGTATCCAGCCAAGCTCCAGCAAAATATCCAGCGTGCCCTTGCTTGTTTCGACGCCGCGGATGCTTTCGATTTCGGCACGCGTGACCGGCTGATGATAAGCAATCATTGCCAACACCTCCGCTGCGGCACGCGGCAATTTGCGGCGCGGCCGGCGCGTGATTTTCATGAGGGTGGCAAGATCAGGCGCGGTGCGGAAACTCCACTGTCCGTCGATCTCGATCAGGTTGACGCCATGCTGGACGTAATGCTCCTGAAGCTCCGCCAGCAACGCCGCCACATCGACACCCTTGCCAAGCTGTTGCTGCAGAACATCCACGCCAAGCGGTTCGGCGCTGGCGAATAATACGGCTTCCAGCAGGCGCAACACGCCCTGATTATCGGCAGAATCTGTTGTCATGCATCACCAAACGGGGTTTCGCGGCGGCGCAGATAGATGGTCTCAAACGCTCCATCCTGCCGCAATTCAAGTTCGCCATTCTTAACCAGCTCCAGCGTCGCGGCGAAAGTCGAAGCAACCGCTGAACGATGCTCGAGCTGCTCACCGATCGCTTCCGGTAAAAAGTTCTGCAGCGAGTTCCATGACGGCATTACGCCTAGCAAATGCCGCAAACGCTCGACGCTTTCCTCCAGGCTGTAAAGGCGCGACAATTGAATATTATAGCTCGGCGGTTTTTTTACGGCGCAAAGGTGCAGCCAAGGCCGTGAGCAAATCGTACAGCGGTAGATAATAAACCGGCTGCTCTTCGATCTCCACTTCCTCCGGTTTTCCACGCAGGAATATATCCATGCCGAGTTGCGGTAGCGCCTGAACTTGCTGCGCGGCTTTTTGCATCGCCTCGAGCCGCTGCAGCTGAAACTTCAACGCCTCCGCCATTTGGCCGGCATCGGGTTCATTCTCTTGCGGCTGGGGCAACAACAGGCGCGATTTCAAAAACGCCAGCCATGCCGCCATCACCAAATAATCGGCGGCGATTTCAAGGCGCAAGCGGCGCGCTTCACCGATATAAACGAGATACTGCTCGGCCAGCGCCAGAATGGAGATTTTGCCGAGATCCACCTTTTGATCGCGGGCGAGGCTCAGCAGCAAATCGATCGGCCCTTCGAACCCATCGAGCGCAACAACAAGATCGGCCCCCGAGGTGGAGGCGGATTGGCTTGCGAAGGCAGGTGTCATGTCATCCATCGAAAAACGCTCAAAAACGGCATCTAGAGTGTCAGGGAGCCTGTTTTAGGGGCGAATCATAGCAGAAAGCCCGTAAAATCACCGGCTCCGAATCAAATAAATCGTACCTGAAGATCTCCTTTTAACCAACTGATTTCACTTGAAAAGCAACCGCGCCAAGCAAGATATCGAGGCGGGCGCTGTCGGCGGACTGATTATAATTCTCGGGCGGCGGCTTGACCATGCTTTTGGCACGCTCCCAACGGGCCCAGCTTTCATCCCCCATCGGCGCCAGCACGGCGGCTACTTGCTCCATCTCCGCCACCGTGCCGTTGCAATAAAGCACGACATCGGCACCGGCTGTAAGGGCAGCTTTCGCCCGGTCGGCCGGCAATCCATCCAGCGCCTTCATGTTGAGATCGTCCGAAAGCAAAAGCCCATCGAAGCCAATAACCTCGCGAATAATATCCGCATGAATTTTGCTTGATAAGGATGCCGGCGCTTCCTTATCCAGCGCAGCAAAGACGGCATGCGAATTCATCGCGATCGGCAAATCCTTGAGCAGCTCGAACGGTACGAAATCCTCGCTCTCCAACTCGGCGCGCGAAGCGTTAATCACGGGCAGCACCATATGCGGGTCGACATTCAGCCGCCCATGGCCGGGAATATGCTTGATCACCGGTAGCACGCCGTTGGCAAGAAAGGTTTCGGCCTGCATACGCGCGAGTTCCGCCACCGCCGTCGGTTTGCGGCTGAACGCACGGTCGCCGATCGCGTTCGACGCGCCGGCGACAAACAAATCCAGCACCGGCGCACAATTGATGGTGATGCCGAGATCCCAAAGCTCGGACGCCATCAGCCGCGTGTTAAGCCGCATCGCCTCCGTTCCCCATTCGGGATCTTCTTCATAGATCGCGCCGAACAAGCGCGCGGGCGGATGTTTGGGCCACTGCGGCGGCTGCAGGCGTGCAACGCGGCCACCTTCTTGATCGATGAAAATCGGCACATCGTCGCGCCCGACGGCCTGGCGCATTTCCTTTATCAGCCAGCGAACCTGATTGGGATTTTGGCAATTATGTTTGAAGAGGATGAATCCAAACGGATTAGCCTTTTCGAACAACGCCCGCTCAACCGAAGTGAGCGCCTCGCCAGCACAGCTAAAAACTACCGGCAGTGGACGCTTTGCGGACGATGAGGCCTCAGGGTCTGACAACGATACACCCTGCCTTGAGTTTTGTGAGCCCCGCACAAATTTCGCGGGCGCTGCTTTCAGAAATTGGGTTGCTTTGCACGCGATAGAAAATGCCGCGCGTGCCAAGATCGGCTTTTGCCAAATGCAGCTTGGCGTCCCCGAGCAGCGATGCGTATCGCTCCTGCATGCGGCTCATTTGATGGCCGGCTTCTTCTTCATCCGGAAACGACGCAAGTTGAACGCGGAATTTCTTGCCGCCCGCGGCTGGCTTGGCCACAGACTTACTTTTCGCTGCCGGGGGCTGCTGCTGTCTCATCACCGGCCGTAGTATCCTGCGCCGGTTGCGGCGAAGCGGTGACGGCTGGCGTTGGTGACGGAGCCGGAGAAGACGGCGTCACTTCCACTGCTTTTGCGGCCGCCGGTGGTGCTGGCGATTGCGCCTCAGGTTTTGGTACCACGGCTGGAGTTGGAGCCGGCGGCACATCGGCGTGCTGCGTTACGGGCGCGGGGGCTAGCGCATCAACCGAGGGCGCTTCGAAATTCTCAACCGAGGGCGCGCGTGGGAATGTGGGCGAAGCCGGAACAGGCGCCTGCGCTGCGGGAGCGGTAGCAGGAACTGCGGCCGGCTGTTGCGGCGTTTCCGGCGGCGGTAACAAATGTTCGCCTGCACTCGGCTTCGCATCGCTGTTGTCGATTTGCTGATAGGCGAGAACATCCTGATTGGGAACATCCAAACCACCCGGTTGCTCCGGCTTTTGTTTGAGAACGCCTTCGGCTTGAATGGTTGGAATTTCGGTCGGCCCTTTTTTCCACGTAAATATCTCATAGAGCCCGGCGGCAACCAAGATAGCCAACACGGCACAAGTTACCATTCGGCGCACGCGATACGATCGCATGCGTGCCGTTTCCGAGCGCGTGAATTGCTCGTGCACGAATTCCATATGCGCGGGGCGTTGGGAAAAAAGTTCAGGCGGCTTCAGGTCTGTCATTGCGCATTTCCTCAACCGGCTCACAGCCCATCACGGCCAGGCCACCGGCGATCACAGTTTGCACAGATTTAATAAGAACCAGCCGGGCGCGGGTCAAATCTTTGGCATCCGGAACGATAAAACGCAGTGTCGTATCGTCATTCCCCTTATGCCATAGACCATGAAAAATAGCCGCCAACTCCATGAGATAAAAGGCAATTCGGTGCGGCTCCTGAGCTAACGCTGCAGCTTCGACCATCCGTGGCCAACTGGCCAAAAACTTGATCAAGGCAAGCTCATCCGGCGAATTCAGGGCCCCCGTGTCAGTCTTGGCTAGCGCTTCGGGGCTGAGTTCGGCCGGAGAAAACATCTCACTTGCGTGCCGCATGATCGAGCAACAGCGCGCATGCGCGTATTGCACATAGAAAACCGGATTGTCGCGCGTTTGCTCAACGACCTTCGCAAAATCGAAATCGAGTTCCGAATCCGGCGTGCGCGTGAGCATGAAAAAGCGCACCGCCCCTGCTCCCACCTGCTCTACCATCTCGCGCAAGGTAATGATATTGCCGGAGCGTTTGGATAATTTCACCGGTTCGCCGTTCTTAAACAACTTCACGATCGAATTAAAAATAATCTTGAGCCGCACTTTGCCTGCGCCGAAAACTTCGACCACCGGCATGATCCGATCCTTATAAGCGCCGTGATCCTTGCCCCAGACATTGATCAGCAGCGTAAAGCCGCGGCGAATTTTGTCGAAGTGATAGGCGATATCCGGCATCACATAGGCCCAGCTGCCATCGCGCTTCTTCAGCGGGCGATCGCCGCTGTCGCCGAATTGGCTGGAGCGAAACAGAACCAGCGGCACCGGCTCCCAATCGCCCATTTCCTTGCCTTTCGGAGGCGGCAGGGTGCCGGTGTAGATCAGGCCTTTGTCTTCAAGCAGCTTGAACACTTTTTCCAGCAATCCGCTTTCGACCAGATCGCGCTCGTTGGTGAACACATCATGGCGGATGCCGATCAGCTCCAGATCCTCGCGGATCATCACCATCATCATCTCGACCGCAAACTGGCGGACGGGAACCAGCCATTCGGCTTCATCCTTACCGAGCCACTTTTTACCGTCGCGCTTTGCCAGCGCGGATCCAACATCTTTTAAATACTCGCCAGGATAAAGCCCTTCGGGAATTTCGCTGATCGTCTCGCCCAGCGCCTCGCGGTAACGAAGGTAAGACGAGCGCGCAAGCACATCGACCTGCGCGCCGGCATCGTTAAAATAATATTCGCGCGTAACATCGTATCCGGCCTTGGCCAGCAGATTACACAACGTATCGCCCAGCACGGCACCCCGTACATGGCCCGCATGCATCGGCCCGGTGGGGTTGGCCGAGACAAATTCGACATTCACCCGTTCATGTTTACCGAAACCGCTATCGCCATAGTGAAGGCCGGCTGTGAGAATTTCCTTCAGCTCCTCGCGCCACACATCCGGCTTCAAATGCAAATTGATAAAGCCGGGCCCGGCGATATCGACCTTGGTCACCAAAGGATGCGCTTCAAGTTTCGGCTTGAGTAATTCGGCAATCGCGCGCGGCGGTTTGCCCGCTAGCTTCGTCAGAAGCATCGCAACATTCACGGCCACATCGCCATGCGCCGCTTCGCGCGGCGGCTCAGCCGCGAAATTCGGCAATGGCCCGCTGAGGGTCAACGCCCCCGACTTTTGTAGATCGTCAATCGCCGCCGCGGTAACAGCATGAATGATTTTGAAGATGGTCATTTGTTCTTTTATCGTGCAACTGGTTCGCGCCGGTAATGATAGCGATAAAGTTCTTTTAACCCAAACTTGGTATAAAGCGCCACCGCCGGATTATTTTCGACCTGAACCTGGATGCACACGCCTTCCGCGCCCGCCGAACGCGCCCAGTCAACCAGCGCCGCCAGCACGCGTCGGGAATAACCCTTGCCGCGAAACGGCTCACCGGTAATCACAGATTCCACGCAAAGCAGCTTGCCGTGAACGACCCCATAGGCAAGCGAAACAACCTGTTCCTGCTCACTCACGCTTGCATAGGCAACCGGAACCGTAATCAACCGGACAATTTTTTCGTAAGTCTGGCGATTGTCTTCACTATGTTTTTGCCAGCGCGACATGGCGGCAAGCCAATCCACAACCGGTTGCGACGATATTTTCACATCCGCATCGGCTTTGACATGCAAGCCCCCAATGCCGCTGTACAAAACCAGGCTTTCGCCCTCTTTCGTATAGCCGCGTTTTTCGAGACGATCTTGGATGGACGGATCGATGATCGATGGAACACGAAAAATCGTCGGTAACTTATGGCCGCGATAATGAGCTTCGCAAACGCCGATTAATCCATCGGGAGCTTCAATTTCCTCACTCAACGGGTTGGCGGAATTGGCGCGGCGGCTAAGGCCGTCCGCAAACCGCAGCAACCAGCCGTTGCAGGTGATTTCCTTCAGCGCCGGCCAGGCATTGAAACAGGTTTGTTCGATGCGCCAAGGCAGGTCATTCTTCGCTGCAAGGTTCAAACGATCGTCTCCGCCGAAAACATTTTGCGATGTTCCTGCGCGGCAAAACGGTCGGTCATGCCGGCGACATAATCGGCGACGAGGCGCGCCTTGAATGTTTCATCACCCACATGCGAGCGCAATGCCTCAAACCAGGAATTAGGCAGACAGCTCGGCTCGGCCATAAAGAACAAAAACAAATCTTTCACGATGCGTCGGGCGCGTGCGCAAATACGGTTGACCTTACTGTGGCGGTACATACGCGCATGCAAAAACTCGCGCAGCAGGCCAATATTCTGATTCATGGAATAGCTGAAACTGACAACGCCGCGCGACGCATGGCGGATTGCCGTCGCTGAGGTCGGCCTCACTTCGCGCAAATTGGTATAGGTTGTCTCCAGCACATCATTGACCATAAAGCCAATCACCTGCCGCACGACTTCCTGCATCAGCCGGTCATGCGGCGCGTTGGGATGCAACGCACGGATGCCGGCCAGCGCCGGGCCAAACAGCGGCAATTCACTGAGATCATCAAGCCGGAAAAACCCGGCCCGGTGGCCATCGTCGATATCGTGCGTGTTATAGGCGATATCGTCAGCCAGCGCCGCCACTTGCGCCTCGGGTCCGGCAAAATGCGCAAGCTCCATATCCCACTGCGCGCAAAAAATCGCGGATCGTCGGAGGCAGATTTTTATCGTCGGTGATCGGGCCGTTATGCTTGATGACGCCCTCAAGCGTTTCCCAAGTCAGATTGAGGCCGTCGAATCCGATGTAGCGATGCTCGAGCTTGGTGAGGATACGGAAAGTTTGTTCATTATGGCTGAAGCCGCCATAAGGCTTCATCACTTCAGCCAACCCCTCTTCGCCCGCATGACCAAAACAAGTATGGCCAAGATCGTGCGAGAGCGCCAAAGCCTCCGTCAGATCTTCGTCTAGCCCAAGCGCACGAGCAATCGAGCGCCCGATCTGCGCCACTTCCAGCGAATGCGTCAGACGCGTGCGATAATAATCGCCTTCGCTTTCGATAAACACTTGCGTTTTATTCCGCAATTTGCGGAATGCGCCGGAATGAATGATTCGGTCACGATCGCGCTGAAATTCGCTGCGCGTGGCAGGGGGCGGTTCCTTCACCAAACGGCCGCGGCTTTCGGAAGCCTTGGTGGCATAGGCCGCGAGACGCGGGCCGTGATCTTGTAAAAATCCATCCATAGGGCCACATTACCATTAATCGTCATGCCCGCGCCAGCCTTGCGGCGTGGCGCAAGGGGTTGAACGGCAATGACAAACGCAGCAGTTACCGAAACGCCACTACGCCTTTCCGAGGCCGCCGCGCGGCGCATTAATAAGGTCGTGGCGGACGAGAAAAACCCCACCCTTATGGTGCGGCTCGAAGTCGCGGGCGGCGGCTGCTCAGGTTTTCAGTATAAATTCGGCTTCGATAAAAGTTTCGACGCGGCGGAAGATATCGTCATCGAACGCGATGGCGCCCGGCTGGTTGTCGATAAAACATCCCTCGATCTGCTGAAGGGCAGCGAGGTCGATTACGGCGAGAATTTGATGGAAGCGGGCTTCAAAGTCGTCAATCCGAACGCAGAATCATCTTGCGGCTGCGGCGGTTCGTTTGCCGTGAAAAATCCTGATTAGACCTTATTTCTCTTTCTTTCCTTTTTCTTTTTCCCACGAATGAAATTTATTATAGTTCACTTCCACTACACCGTCGTCGCGGCGGTTAAGAACATCTTCGAAGAAGGCGTTACAGATAATCTCATCGGCGACATAGGAATGCCGCACATGGATGGTTTGCGATAGCGTATCGTCGTGACCGCTGAGGGAGATTATGATTTCATCCTCCCTCTCGCGCAGTTTCTCCTGCGTGATGCCCCAAAGCGGGCTATTTTCGTCGATCGGATGCATCAGCGTCCAGGTTAACTGCAGCAGCGGCACATGATTTCGCACCAACGTCAAATCCTCGAATCGCCGCATTTGGTAACCTTCCTTGGTCATCACGTTTTGCAAAAGCACAAGGCCGACATGAACATCGACAATGCGGTTCAGCCGTTCATTGGCGACGCGGATTTTAAGATGAGGCTTGCCATTAAATTCGCTGATGACGGCAATATCGCTGAACAGCACCCGCGCCGTCGGGCGTGAAAAGCGGGCAAAGGCAAGGCCGGTAGAGAAAGCGAAAAACGTGAATCCCCACAAGGCCTCGATGGTTACTTCAATATTCGTGACGATATCCTTTGGCGCCATTTTTCCATAGCCGATGGTCGCCATGGTCTGAACGCTGAAAAAATACACATCGAGAAAAGAATTTGGCCGCGCATTCTCGATGCCGCCGGCATCCATCCAATAAATACCGGCGAATACCAAATTCGATAAAAAATAAAGCGTCGCGATTAGGACGATATAAGATATCCACGACATCGACAGCATATGAACATACAGGTCGCTGAACCAAAATTGGCGGCGGCCAATCCGTACGACCTGAAAACTGTCTTTCCCTCGCGGCACCAAGCGTGGGCGGCGGCGAACAGAAGCTGTTTTTTTCTCGTGATGCATCATGGAAACTCTAGAGATACTCGCACAAGGACATACAAGGATAACAGGCATTTCACAATACGAAGAAGCGCTAGGCTTTTGGGGTTGCCAAGGGAGTCTCGCGGCGTTAAGGAGAAACCATCTGTAACAAGGATGGATCGACGAAGAATGAGCAGTAATTATGTCAAAATACAAAATTCTCTTTGTCCTGGCCCTTTGCCTACCCGCGTCCGCGAGTTTTGCGGCCGGCCCCTATTTCGTGGATGACGCGGATATTGTCGATCCGGGAACAATCCAAACCGAAAACTGGTTTAGCCATAGCAGCAAGAATGAAAGCATCGTCACGGACGATGTTGCCTATCAACTGCTTCCTCATGCCGAATTCACCTTACTGAACGCTTACGACAGACAAGGCGGAAAGAGCGCAAACGATACACTATCGGCGCAGACAAAATATCAATGGCGCGAAGGCGACGAAGGCAAGAATATTGCCAGCAGTGCCGTCCTTGGCATGAACTACAGCACCAACAATCGCTTTGCCGGCATGTATGCCTATATCCCTTCAACTTGGGCCATCAACGATGTCGTCAATGTAAACGCCGATCTCGGCTGGCAATATACGGCTGCCAGTAACCGGTATTTTGCCACTTGGGGCATCGGCACCGAACTGCACGCCAGTAAAACATTGTCCTTCATCGGCGAAGTATTCAGCGAGAATACCGACAAACCGGCTCTGCAAGTTGGATCACACATCGGTTTATCGGAAAATTTTATACTCGATCTGGTCTATGGATACGGCATTACGGGCACACCCGCCAACTGGCTTACCGCCGGCCTAACGGCGACCTTCTGATCGAACGCGGAAGATGATGACAAACCTTCCGTTTCGATGAGATAATCCGCCAATGCGTATCGCCACCTGGAACGTCAATTCAGTTAAAGCGCGGCTGGAGCCGGTTTTGCACTGGCTGCAAACCGCCAAGCCGGACGTGTTGTTATTGCAAGAAATCAAATGCGAGACGGATAGCTTCCCCGCGCTTGAATTTAAATCGGCCGGTTATGAAGCTCATGCGCTCGGCCAAAAAACTTATAACGGCGTCGCTATTCTAAGCCGGCACAAAATCGAGGACGTTCTCGAACATTTGCCGGAAGCCGGCAACGATGTGCAAGCCCGCTATATCGAAGCGACCATCAAGGGCATCCGCGTCGTCAGTATTTATTTACCAAACGGCAATCCGGTCGATAGCGAGAAGTATCCGTATAAGCTCGCCTGGCTCAAGCGCCTGCACCGGCATGCCGCCAAATTGCTGGAAAGCGAAAAGCCTGTGGTCTTGGGCGGCGACTACAACGTGATCCCCGAAGCCATCGATGTTTATGATCCCAAAAATTGGGAGAACGATGCACTCTATCGCGCCGAAACGCGCGCCGCGTGGCGTGAACTGCTCAGCCTCGGCTATACCGATGCTTTCCGTGCCCTGCATCCGCAGAAAAAACATGCCTACTCGTTTTGGGATTATCAGGCCGGGCGCTTGGCAGCGCGACAACGGCCTGCGCATCGACCATTTCCTGCTATCGCCGGAAGCAACGGATCGCCTGACAAACTGCTTCATTGACCGCACCCCGCGGGGCCTAGACAAAGCATCGGATCACACGCCGGTAATTGTTGAAGTCAGGGATTAGCGATGCTTGATCTGCATAACCCCTAGCAAAAACGCCGCAAAGCCTAATTGAAGCCCGGCCACAATCCCGGTCATTGCGACAATCAAAATACGCATCATGTTGCGGTAATCCAGCGCGCCGAAATTTTTTGCACTCCATAATTGTGCCGCCCATGCCACACCCGCCAGGCCGATTAAGATCAGCGCGACACCCAGCATCAGCATGCGTTCCAACGTCACGTTGGCGAAAAATTTTTCATAACGGTGATTGTCCGGCAGAATGCCGTTCTTGATTGCATAGATGCGCGCGATGAAGCCGAAGGTGATGCTTTGCACGCCGACCAAAATCGCCATGCTGGCGACCAGCAAGGTATGTACGTCCAGCCCGACGCCGTCCGCGATCATCACTGGCCCCGGCAACAAAAGCACCGATATAACGCCGCCGACGACGATCATCGCAATGCCCGGATACAAATAAAGCCAGCGCGGACTGTACAACAGCAAAAACCGCAGATGCCGCCAGCCGTCGCGCCATGGGTGCAAATGCGGCTTGCGTCCGCGCCCATCGGGCGAAAGCGTCACCGGCACTTCGGCAATTCGCAAACCGTGCAAAGCTGAACGCACGATCATCTCGCTCGCATATTCCATGCCGGTGGTGACAAGCTCCACCCTTTGCATCGCCGCGCGATCGAAACCGCGCAAGCCGCAATGAAAATCGCCAAGGGGAATTTTGAAAAATATTTTACCGAGAGTGCTCAGCACCGGATTACCGACATAACGGTTGAGCAGCGGCATCGCCCCTTTGGCAATACCGCCTTTAAAGCGATTGCCGATCACCAACTCATAACCATCACGCAATTTTTCCAAAATCGGCATCAGCGCCGTAAAATCATAGCTGTCGTCGGAATCGCCCATGATGACAAACCGCCCCTGCGCGGCCGCGATACCGCCGGCCAGCGCCGCGCCATAACCTTTCTCGGTAACTGCCATCACCCGCGCGCCGGCTTTGCGCGCGATATCGATGGAACCGTCGGTGCTGCCGTTATCGGCAACAATAATTTCGCCGTTTACTCGATTGCTCTCAAGAAACGCCTTCGCTTTCGCCACACAAATGGGCAGCGTCCGCGCCTCATTAAGGCATGGCATGACGATAGAAAGCTCAAGCGTGGAATCACTCATGCGGCCATCTTATGCGTAAAATTCTGTTTGTCATGCAGACGGTTTTTTAGCCACCAGCGTCACCCAAGACGCAAACACATCCTTAGGATCGGCATTGGCGAATTCCGGCAGCAAAGGATGCGGCCGCGGCACATCCGTGCGGTAAAACGGATCGATGAAGCGCGCCGGAAGTTTTGCCTCCACACATATCTTCTTCCAGCCGTCGATGCGGATGCGGTTGCCGCGCCCATCAAAATCGCGCGCGAGAATATAATCCGTATCGGCGGCAAGAAACGCGTAAGGCGTGCCTTCAAGATCGATATGATCTTCGAAACCGATCAGATGCACCATCATCCCGCCCGGATTAAGATCGGCATAAAGATTGGCAAGAATTTTTCCGGATAGTTCCGGCGGCAAATGCTCCAGCACGCTGGCAGAATAAATAATGTCCACACCGCCACCGAGGGTTTGCACCGCATAATCGTGCGGCGCGCGATAGGTGATGCCGATTTCCGCCAATCCTGCGAAGCCGCGCATCAAAGCTTTACCCAACTTCGCGCGCCGTTCATCAAAACCGGCAGCAGCATCAGGAAACAAGGCAAACGCTTCGCGTTGAAAAACATCCCAATCGGTGTTGGCGAAAGCCAGCGACAAATGATTATCGACGGCAATCGGGTTAAGATCGACCGCCGTCACCCGCCCTGCCCCAAGCAAATAAAAACACAGGCTGTCGGCGATCAGATAACCCGGCCCGAAATCGAGCATATGCTTGCCCTTCAGGCTTTCGACGCCGGCGCTGCGCAGCGCTTTGGTAGAAATACCCACCACGCGATCCAGCCGCCTTTTACCCAGCGCATCCTTCTTGGATTTCAGAGCATTCAGAAAATTGCTGCGATGGCCACGCGCGCCAAGCACTTCCTTAAGGCGATAACGCCAGGCGGGTGGCAACTGCTGATAAAGCGCATAAGCGAGGGTGGTACGGGGCATCGGGGGATATTGAAGAATCGAACACGGTTTCGCAATCGTGCAAAAATAACGCTGTCAGCACCACTTTTTCTGATCTCCAAACCCTGCTATCTCTCTCTTATAAGGATGGGTGGCCGAGCGGTTTATGGCTCCAGTCTTGAAAACTGGCGTGGGTGTAAGCCCACCGTGAGTTCGAATCTCACCCCATCCGCCATGCTTTGCTTTTCCGGTGTTATGATTTAGCTACATCGGTTTAAATCGTGGAGAACAGCCAACGGACGAGCACGCTTGATGTGTAGAAACGGATTGGCCTGAACCATCTGCGGCTGTAAGCCAGATCTCGGCAGGGACGTTCGGATCAGATTGGCCTTTGCCGCCTGTATCGACTTCGAAAGCGATCGTTTTTCCATCAGACGACCAACTCGTATCGCCAGCTTCATAAGGCGGGGAGAGATGGGTCAATTGAACGATTCTCGTGCCATCGGCGCTCATCGTAAAAATATTCAAGTCACCATTGCCCTCACGGGTACTTCCGAAAGATATCCGCGAGCTATCCGGCGACCAATTCGGATCGCCATTGCTTCCCTGCTCAGTGATCTTTTTTAGATCGGTGCCATCGGCGTTCATTATGTAGATCTGCTGGCTGCGATCGCGATTACTCATGAATGTAATTTTCGAACCGTCTGGCGAGAAGCGAGGCTCAATGTTAAATGTGTCATTTGAAGGTAACAAAACATGGCGACCCGTGCCGTCAATATTCATGACCATTATATCCGTGGCGGGAACGCCGTTATCTTCAGGTTTATCGACATGATTAAAGATCAGCTGCTTTCCCGTGGGAGAAAAGCTGGCTCGTACGTCAAATCCAGGAATTGGGGAAAGGCGAATCTGGTTTCTACCATCAGCATCCATTAAATATATGCCGGAACCCATCTCATTGTGTCGCTCCATCACAATCTTGTTTCCATCGGGCGACCAATTCGGATAACACTCGCCTGCTCCGCAGCTTGCTATATCCCTGAATGCAGTGCCATCAGTGTTTACCACGGCAACATGGTTCTCATTGCCCACCTTTAACGTAAACAAAATTTCATCGACGCCAGGAATAGTTTGCGGGGCCGTAGAATTGACCGCGTTGGCATGCCCTTGAGCCCGCATAAAGATAACGATCGAGAAGACGATAAGAACGTATACTGTTTTCGTATGGAATTTTATCAAAGGCCGCCCCATCAACGATATATCTGCCTACCAACCCGCTTTAATTTTTACAACGGAGTTCTATTGAACAAGAGTGCCCAGCATCATCGCACTTGGTCGAGCTGAATGACTGGCCCGCCCTCACTCAAAAAAATTCGCCAAACTAATTTTTGAACAGGCTTTCGGAGCTAAGCGGTTTCGAGGGGCGCTCACCAGCAACAATTTTTCAAACATACCCATTATTAGCTACAACTTCACAAATTCAGGTATAATAATCGTCGACACACAACATCCCCGATACTTAAGCACTACTCAAGATTGCAGATCATCAATTTAACAATACATATAAGGCGTGGCTATAGCGCTTGAATTCGCTGGGGGTGCGGATTAGGGTCGCGACTTAAGCGATCCGTCACATATGGAGATTTCATGTCAGCGACATTAGAAGATTCCAATTATTTGACCGAGACCGAAATTTCTACCCTTCTTGCAGAAGCAAGAAAAAATGCGAGTCTAGGCACCGCACTCGGACAAACAAAAGCGCTCCAAGAAGACACGCAAGCCGCCGGTCTTATTCGACAAATTGAATCCAGTCCGCAAGCCTCGCTTGCCACCCAAATTTCGAGCGCCATTTACCTCGAACAGGTAGATCAAATAGCAGCCCCGTTAATTGGTAATTCCTCTTCAGCTTCTGCAGATTCAATAACCGCATTCGATACGGCTTACAGCAATGCAATAAGCGCCGTCGAAGCTGTGCAATCAACGGTCACGAACCCAACGCAAAGCAGTTCTTACGGTACTTTTGCGAACGACATAAATTTGGGGAAGCCTGTGACGGTTACAGCGCCGGACGGCATCGCCGTGCTCGGCGCGCCAACTGCTGAGAAGTACACATTCGAAAATCTTGGCGGTGGCCAAGTTTCTACGACCGAAATCCTCAATTCGGGCACGTATGTGATGACAGAGAATGCTGCCGATTTGTCGCCCATATCTCTCGCTGCCACATTTACAGACGGCACAAAACTGACTACGGCTTTCAAGCCAGATGGATCGACGATAACGGACCATATTAACAGCGCCGGCACCGTCACTGAAATCGATACAAATAATTCCGACGGCAGCTCACAAAGACAAGTTTTATTCGCTGGTGGCGGTTTCAATGATACAATCTTCAGCGATCTCAATCAGGGGGGAGTTATCACCAGCAGTCAAACTACAGGTCTGGATGACAACATCTCTGGAACAGTTACATTCTTCGCGTCCGGCCTCGGCCTCGGTTTTTTATATCTCACTGATTCCGGAGACACCATTGCGTCCTTTTCGGTTCAGCCTAACAACGGCAATACACTCGGATTCGAGTTCACATCGAATGAGACAATAAATTTGGCAGATGTGCCCTTGGTAAATAACCCTTCGGACATTCAAGGAAGTTATACAGCTGTTAATGTGGATAGCGCGTCCCCCGGTAGTGAAGTCATCGTAAACGCACCAACGCCGGGCTGGGACTTTAGCGTCGCGAATTTTGGAACCATTGCGTTTCTAAACGGCACCCTTGGCGCAACACAGACGGTGGCTTTTTCAAATGGGACCGATCTTAGCGAAACCGTTACAGCGGGGCCCAATGGCAGTGCGATCGTAGAATTTGGTGCCGCTATGAATAACGCCGGCGAGGTCATTTCAAACGGCACCGTTGGCGTGATGGTCAATGCCGGCACGACGGCAGACATCACAACTCTTGTCTCGGATCCTGGCACCATCACCACCGTCAGCATCGCGCAATCGTCTGGCACAGCAGTGGTTAGTGGCTCGGGGACTATCTCCGACCTTGAGGTCAACGGTACGCTCGCCCTCAATAATGGCAGTATCACGATTGATCCAGCTACCGTCGGCAGTAGCGGCGTAGTAACAGGTTTTGGCGCAATCACGGGGGGTCCCATAGTCAATAAAGGTACAATACATGCCAATGGTGGGGCACTCACATTATCAAGTGTCACCGGCGCTGGCGCGTTAATCATAGATCCAGGAGCTACCCTCGTCGCCACGGGCAATATTGGCCCAGATCAGACCATAATATTTGGTCCCGGATTGAATGAAGTCTTGGATCTTGGCACCGATACCGTTGTGGAAGGCACCGTCGATTTCAATACCATCAACGGCGGCACGATCACTGGAGCGGGAACGGTAGCCGTTCTGGACGTAAATGGCGTGTATGAACTCAACGGGAGCACAGTTGTCGCCGACTCTCTCGATGTTGGCGTTACTGCTGGATCGGGCGCTCAGCTTGGCCTTACCGACGGCGCCAAACTTGACGTGACGGGTAATGCTGTAATCGCCGATAATGGCACCGGCACGGGCTTGGTCGCCAGCAACTCCACCTTAAGCATCGGTGGAACCTTGACGGTCGGCAATGGTAGTAATGGTGAGCTATCGATCCTTAGCGGCGGCCTAGTTACTGCCACGGGTGGCCAAGTTGGTAATGCCGCGGGCTCCTCAGGAAACATCGACCTCGAGGGTGCCAACAGCAAACTTGCAATCGATGGAGAATTAAATGTCGGCGGGGTAAAGGGTGGCCCAGGCGTGGTTACGGTTGGCATCGGCACGACGCTAGATGTGACGCAGACGATTGTGATTGGTCCGCTTGGAATGTTGAACAACCTTGGTGGCACGGTTGATCCCGACACACTGCTCATCCAAAGCAGCATCGCCGGGCTGGGCCTCAACCAAGCCGGCGTGGTAGTCGAAAACCTCGGCACCATTAACATAAGCAATGGCACAGGAACGTGGAACACGCCTTTAGTGCAAACCGGAACCTCGGCAGCCGACGCAGCCAACAACATCGCAAGCGGTACTCAGGGTTTCTGGGTGATCGGTCATAACGGCACGCTGATCATGAACACAAACAGCGTGGATGCGGGCCAAGTGATATTTTTGAACGACCCTTCGGCAAGTCTGATAATCGGACAGCAGGTAGTTGGCGGGACTGGGGTAAATCCCACGGTTGCTGCAGGTGCGCCGAACGTATTGCCGAATTTTAACGCGCAAATTTGGGGATATCAGGCTGGAAATTCGATCAGCTTTAATGGCCTGAACGTAGCATCGACCCAGATCGTCAACGGTAACACAGTGGACCTGTTCGACAATAATCAGAATCTGCTCGGAGCATTGGCATTCTATACAAATCACGGGGCAACCGGAGTCAAAGCGGACACAGAGGCTGCGCTGGCGGCAGCTCAGATCACGGCGGGGATTCCCTGCTTCCTTGCCGGCACAAAGATCTCCACGCCGAAGGGTGAAGTGTCCGTAGAAAACTTGCGGAACGGAGATACGGTTCTGACAACTGACGGCTCAGAAATGCCTATCATCTGGGTAGGGACAGGACAGGTAAGCGAAAGTTTTGGCCATCGCGATGCAACAACACCAATCATCATAAAAAAGGGCGCATTTGAAGATAACGTGCCGAACCGGGATTTGCGGGTGACGAAAGGACATTCGTTTTACATCGACGGCGTGCTGATACCTGCTGAATTTCTAGTCAATCACAGTACGATCCGTTGGGACGACGGCGCGCAAGGCGAACGGTTCTTTCACATCGCACTCCCTGCGCATGCCGTGATTCTGGCCAATGGCACGCCGGCTGAAAGCTATCGTAACGACGGCAACCTGAATTTATTTCATAACGCCGCTTCCACAACAAAGGTTGATCTACCACAAGATCAGTATGCACCGGTACATACCGGTGGACCTATCGTTGACGCAGTTTGGCGTCGATTGGCTGATCGTGCCGGGCCGCGACCTGGCTTACCGTTGACGACCGACCCCGATCTGCACTTGATGGTGAATGGAGAACAGGTCGACGGAAAGATTCATACCCGTGCCGATGGCTCCGTAAGGTACGTATTTCCACTCACCGGCTCTCAGCTTACCGGTAATGATGCTCACCTTGTTTCGCGCAGCGTCATACCGCAAGAGCTGAGGGTAACACGTGACCCCCGCTGCCTTGGCGTGGCGGTGCATCAAATACATGTGGCCCAAAGTTCAGAATTGCGGGTTCTTGAGGCGGCAGATGAATTGCTTAATCGCGGCTTCCATAAACCAGAAACACTCGAATCAGGCCAGCAAATTCGCTGGACTAACGGTAATGCCCCGATACCGCAAAAAGCATTCGCTGGTCTAAAGGACGGCACTTGCACGGTTGAAGTGCTGCTTGGCTGTAAGACTGCGTATCTTGATGAACGCAAGGTGACGGTAGTTGCTGGAGACAATGTCCTTCTTATTAAGATTAATGGAGGCAGAGTAAGACAAGACAATGTGGCGCGACTTTTCGGCACTGCTGCAGCCACTCACGTGGCTGGCTCTGACTCTCCCGATGCCAGGTCCCGTGTGGCTGACGCTAACATTACCGGACATCGCTCCGCGCCTGCATCGGCGCCTGCTGTGGCCGCTTAAAAAGCCGGTCTGGCAAAGCTTTGACATCTTGCCAACCCGTATGCCAAGAATGCGGGCATGAGGCTTTATCGCAAAACGATCATCCTGGCGGCGCTGTTGTGCTTCGCCCTACCATCGGCCCTGCATGCTGATGATGCCAAGGATGTCTTACCCCCTGCTCTGCAAGCGCATGTCGGCGCGCCGCTGAGCAAGGTCGGCAGCGGAACTTATCACCGGTTCGGCTTTCGGGTTTACGTCGCTTCGCTGTGGGCGAAGGATGGAAAATGGAATCCTGATAAGCCTTATGCGCTTCTCTTGCGCTACACCCGCAGTGTTTCGAAAGACACGATCGTCGATACCGTCACCGATGATATCCGGGATCAAAACATCGCCGACGACGCCACGCTCACCCGCTGGCAAGGCGTGCTCAATCAAGATCTACCGGCGGTCGAAGACGGCGACACACTGGTCGGCCTCTGTCAGCCGGGAAAACATTCGCTGCTGTTTTATAACGGCAAGCAAATCGCCAGCATCGACGATGCGGCTTTAAGCAAGGCGTTTTTCAACATCTGGCTCGGCCAGACTGCCGATGAAGATATGCGCGCCTCATTGCTGGGGCAAAGCCGCTAGGCGCTGCCCATCTTCATCACAATATCCCGCTCCGCCTTCGTCACCGGCTGTACCGAAAGACGCGCGTATTTCACCAGCGACATATTTGTGAGACGTGGCTCAGCCTTAATCGCGGCGAGAGTCACCGGTTTTGCCAAAGGCTTGATGGCTTTGACATCGACAACTACCCAAGGCTCGCCGGCTTCGGCTTCCGGATCAGGGTAATGCTCACGGATGATTTCAACGATGCCGACGATCTCCTTACCCTCGTTCGAATGATAGAAGAATCCAAGGTCGCCGCGCTTCATGGCCATTAAATTCTGTTTCGCCAAATGATTACGCACGCCGCTCCACGGCACGCCTTTGGCGCCAGCCGCCACCTGCTCGTCCCACGACCAGGCGGAGGGCTCGGATTTCATCAACCAATAAGCATGACTATTTTTATCCGGCATGCCGGAATGATGTTGGCAATTATGCAACCGGTCAAGTAACTAAAAAAAGAGCCCGGCCACCGAAGCGGCCGGGCTCCTAAGGATCCGTGCTTACATGCCCTGCTTTTTGCCGGGCGCGTTCTTTTCTTTATCTTCATCCGGGCGGGCATATTTGCCCTGCTCGAAGCCCTGCTTATCGTTCTGCTGTCCCTGCTTCTGGCCAGCTTGCTGATTGGATTGATTGTTCGGATTCATGACTTACTCCTTCCGTTGTAAATGTGGTGAACCGGATTGGAACGCCACGAAAGAATGGTAAATGCCGGTAAGATAAAAAAACTGTAGGAAGCTGCGCGTGAATTCGTAAAAATCCGATGCGCAGCTTCTCCCCCGGGCAACTTACTGTTGTTGCTGTTCTTGATCTGACTTTTCGACGACATCGCCATTGACGGTCTTCTTGTGCGAATATTCGGACTTGCCGTCTTTCTCGACCGCCTTGTTTTCTATTTCGGTCGAACTCTTATTCATCAAGCCTTTAGGATCGGTCGTCGTTTTGATATTGACGATCGTTTCCTTGTTGCCCTTGCTGTCGACATCCACTTTTTTCTCGGCCTTACGGTCGATGGTGGTGCCGTTGGCATCGGTATGTTCGATCGTATCCTTCGATTCATACCCGCCGTTGGAAGACGGTGTGTAAGTCGATTCCGATTTGGTGCTGACGCTGTCATCGGCTAATACGGGTCCGCCGAGCATAAGCGTCGACAAGATCGCCGCGGCCAAGAGTTGCTTTTTCATTTTTTTCTCCTTCAGTTGTCGGCGTTGGATTGAGACCGGGTTTCCGGCCCTTCCCCTAAGCCAATCAGGCCCTCAATAAATTTGCGATGTTGAAAGCGGCCAATCGTATAAATTTTTTATTCATCCAAGCCTTTGGTAACTCATAATAAAATAGTGCATTCTCTTTTTTGCCGCACGGCCATTTCTTGCTATAAGAACGCTCCGCGACAGCATGTCGCTAATTTGGACGCGCAGAAGCTATGCAAACTCTCGAGTTTGAAAAATCGGTGGCCGAGTTAGAAGCCAAAATTGACGAGCTGCGGCACATCGCCGACGGTGAGCGCGTCAACATCGCCGATGAAGTCGCGCGCCTGCAGGAAAAAGTCGACAAGCAATTGCGCCACATTTATGGCCGCCTAACGCCTGCGCAAAAGGTGCAAGTCGCCCGGCATCCAGAACGGCCGCATTGTCTCGATTACATCGCCGCGCTGGTGGAAGATTTCACGCCTCTGGCCGGCGACCGCGCCTTTGCTGAAGATCAGGCGATTGTCGGCGGCCTTGGCCGTATCAAGGATCAGGCCTGCGTCATCATGGGACAGGAACGCGGCCACGATACCGAAAGCCGCATTCGCCACAATTTCGGCATGGCCAAACCCGAAGGCTATCGCAAGGCACAGCGGTTGATGCATCTGGCCGACCGTTTTAGCTTGCCGGTCGTTACCTTCATCGATACTGCGGGCGCTTTTCCCGGCGTCGATGCCGAAGCGCGCGGGCAAGCTGAAGCCATCGCGCGCTCGATCGAAACTTGTCTTTCCATCGGCGTGCCGATCGTCACCTGCATCATCGGCGAAGGCGGATCAGGCGGCGCTATCGCCATTGCCACCGGCGACCGCGTACTGATGCTGGAACATGCAATTTATTCAGTGATTTCGCCGGAAGGCTGCGCTTCGATTTTATGGCGCAACGCCGCACATGCGCCGGAAGCCGCCGCGGCCCTCAAAATCACGGCTCAGGATATGCTGCAACTCGGCATCGTCGATCTGATCATTCAAGAACCTCTCGGCGGCGCCCACCGCAAGCCCGAGCGCATGATCGCCGGCGCCGGCGAAGCCATCAGCCGCGCCCTCGAAGAACTCTCCGCCCTCGACAGCAAAACCCTCATCGCCCAGCGCCAAGCGAAATATTTGAATATGGGGAAGAAGGGGATTGGTTAGAACTTTTTTCAACCTGCAGATAAAATTATAAACTTTTTTCCAGCAAACGGTGTTGATGCGCCCTTACCTCACTTTGGGGTGAATACGGAAGCAACGTATCCATTTCGGACGTTAAAGCAATCCGCGGAGTTTTCTGATCAGGGGCTCCTTTTCCACCCTCATGGAAATGGCGGGCCATCTGAACCTCGACAATGTCTCCGTCGTCGAAGGAGCGAATGGACGCCTGACCAGCTTCTACAGCGCGATCTATGTTGGGTACGAGTGTTTCCTGTTGCACATAAGCCCTTGGCGTTTCGCCTAGATCTTCTTTTCTATTCTGCAGAAGAAATAACATTTCATCCTCAGGAGAATGAAAATCGAGATATCTGCCATGTCTCACATTCGCATAAATTGCACGTGTAGCAACAAAGTCGGCGACATCTCTGTCGCGGCAAGAACTTCCAGAAACGCTTCGGGTAATCCGCTTTTCATCCAGATGCCAACAGCCGACAATATGCACTTCATCAGGCTTTAGAACTTTCATTCTTCCTACGATCTGCACGCTTGCGATGGCCGGCATTTTGGAGTGGACGAGTTCTTGCTTCGCAACAAGCTGGGGCAGCCAAAGGGCTTCAAAACGTGAACCGTCCCAACGGACGCCATGCAGGTCGGTAACAGTTTCGCTTAATCGATTGCCCGTTTCTTCAAGTGACATGAATTGGCCGATATTTGGCACCGAAAAATATAAACCAAACTTGACGGCATTCCCATTTTCATAAGACGCCAAAACATCGCTGCCAAGATTGCCAAGGATATAGTCTAACCATTGGTTTGTGGGCGGGACGTGCCCAATACGATTGACACGCAAATGCTTTCTTACCGGTAAATCGCTCATAAAAATGTCTGGCTTTCTGTCGATTATTGCTCGCAATGAAAATCAGTTTAAAAAAACAATGATATAAATTTCAAGACATTTCGAGCTAACTAATATTGGTAAAAGGGATTCAAAACGGCCTTGTGCCCGTTACCACTTCGTGAATATCCAGAACGCCGTCGGCCATCATGCTTACGGCTACATAAAGCACCGTGGCGATGCCGATCCAGCCGATCCACGGGAAGCGGTGAAAGAATTTCGCTGTTGTGGTCGCCGCGGCGCCGACCAGCGCCACGGAAAGAATGAGGCCAAAAGCCAGCAGCACATAATGATCATCGGCGGCGCCGGCGACGGCGAGAATATTATCCAGCGACATAGCGAGATCGGCCAACAAAATTTGGGTAATCGCCTCGGTCAGTTTTTTCGAACCGGGGGGCGCCGTTGGAATGGGCGTTTCTTTGCCAGCCGCAGCCGAGTCACGCATTTTCTTGGCATGACGAATTTGCTGATACATTTTCCACGTCACCCACAGCAGCAGCAATCCGCCCGCAAGGGTGAGGCCCGCGATATCCAAAAGCCGCACGGCAAAACATGCCAACACGATGCGGATCACAACCGCACCGCCAAGGCCGATCACCACCGCGCGATGCCGTTGTTTAGCCTCTAATCCAGCCGCAGCAATGCCGATAACAATGGCGTTATCGGCCGCCAACGACAGATCGATGATCGAAATCTGGAGCAGAATGGCGAGTTGGTGAACGATATCCATGCGGTTAAACTAACTGCATCGTCGCTGTCAGGAAAGCGGCTTTGGCCCCTGCGCCAAACAATGCGGTAGACAGCATTTATATTGCGCTTGCAACCGCTTCGTTCCGGTGCCAAAAAGAACGCCTGTGTTAGCTGGATTCTCTATAACGGCAGGCAGATAAAATACATGTTTGGCAATCTATTAGGCATGCTTTCGGCCGATATGGGCATCGACCTCGGCACCGCCAACACGCTCGTTTACGTCAAGGGCCGCGGTATCGTGTTGAACGAACCGTCGGTGGTCGCTATCGCCCATACCAAGGGCAAGCGCCAGGTTCTGGCTGTCGGCGACGAGGCCAAGCTGATGCTCGGCCGTACGCCCGGTAACATCCAAGCCATTCGCCCCCTGCGCGATGGCGTCATCGCCGATTTCGAAGTGGCGGAAGAAATGATCAAGCATTTCATCCGCAAGGTTCACAATCGCCGCGGCTTCGCCAACCCGCAAATCATCATCTGCGTGCCGTCGGGCTCAACCGCGGTCGAACGCCGTGCGATTCAGGAATCGGCAGAATCCGCCGGCGCACGTCGCGTGTTTTTGATCGAAGAACCGATGGCCGCCGCAATCGGCGCCGGTTTGCCGGTGACGGAACCGACCGGCTCGATGGTCGTCGATATCGGCGGCGGCACGACGGAAGTCGCGGTGCTGTCCTTGGGCGGCATCGTCTATTCGCGCTCGGTCCGCGTGGGCGGCGACAAGATGGATGAGGCGATTATCAACTACATCCGCCGCTATCACAATCTGCTGATCGGCGAGAGCACCGCCGAGCGCATCAAGAAAGAAATCGGCTCCGCCGCCCCGCCGGAAGACGGTGAAGGCCGCGTCACCGAAATCAAGGGCCGCGATTTGATGAACGGCGTACCGAAAGAAATCATCATCACCGAACGCCAGGTCGCCGAAAGCCTCGCCGAACCGGTAAGCGCGATTTTGGAAGCCGTTAAGGTCCGCGCCCGACCTGGCTGCCGATATCGTCGATAAAGGCATTGTCCTCACCGGCGGCGGCGCCCTACTCC
>Ga0206978_1052_pt1 | contig 27823 bp, 33 predicted proteins | sample Alteio_BWMinCont_21_FD_153477 | JGI IMG/M metagenome (GOLD analysis project Ga0206978, IMG submission 153477) | Enriched cells from forest soil in Barre Woods Harvard Forest LTER site, Petersham, Massachusetts, United States -... | ecosystem: Environmental > Terrestrial > Soil > Temperate forest >...
GTCGCGTTTGGCCACGGTATCGCCTAATGCGACGGTGTAAATGGTAGTTTTAAAGTTTTTCGCATCATATTGCGGGTCGCTGCCCTGGTTGTAGAGGCCGTCGGTTGCCAGCACCAAAGCGCCGGTATTTTGATTTACAAAGCGCTCGTTTAGCTGGTGAAGCGCTTTAGATATATCGGTTTGCCTGCCGTTAAAATTTTTCGTCAATCCATCAGCAACATCGCGGTTAAAATGGAATTCCTGCACATTATATTCATCCCCTAATTGGCTTTTTAATGCGGAGAGGTCATCGACAAAAGCGCCGGGTTTAGTCCCAGCCCCCTCTAAATCTCCCCCGGTAGGGGAGACTTTTGAAGCGCTGATGCCTTTTTTAAACATCGCAATGGACTGCGAATTATCCTGTAAAATTAAAATTAGTGGTTTTTGCGGATTATAGTTGACAGATTTAACCAGCGGCGAAATTAATATAAGTGCGATAATGCATACCGCCAAAGCCCTTATAGCGAACAGCCGGTAACGAAATTGTTTACCCAGGTTTACAGGTTGCTTATATAACAGCCACGCATATAGTAAACCCAGCGCAAAACAGGCAGGCACCCACCATCCCGAAACAGTTCCCCAGGTAATTGAAAATAGAAATTGCATATACGCTTTTACGCACTACGCCATGCGCAATACGAAGACTTGCAAAATGCAAAATTATTGTGACATGGTAAGTAAAAGTTTTATTGCAGGGTGCCTGATTTTTAATTTGATATTATTGGCCTATTATATACTCTTTAAAATTGATTTTTTTGCGTAAATAGTGCCCATCAATTAAATCCAATAATCAACTAATCAACGGTTCCGACAAATTTCCCTTTTAACCAATTTGCAATAAAAGCTCCGATACTACAGGCAACAGCACCGACCAGGCTGAAAAGCATATCAAATAGAATAAACTTGATCATATTGCCCGCATCGGTTTTACCTTTATATCCAGCAAAAATGTACACCAGGAATAAAAAATAACCAAATATAGCTCCATTAACTATACCGTTCCGGCGGTTTTTACTGGTATAACCAATGATCAGCGCGACAACAGCCCAGGGGAATACATCGTACCAGCCATACATAAAATAATAGGTAATGAGACTCACCAGCACTCCCAGTATGGCTATTAATGATTTTTTTGCAAGTGTTTCCATTTTAATTTCAAAAAAAAGCGCATTATTTCATTAAATATTTTGAAATCAAATTTATAATAATTTACTTTGATAAACAAAGTACTTTTACGTGAAAGAAAAAGAAATCGAAGATGAGCTGGTTTCCATCCGCAGCATGATGGAGCGCTCTTCAAAGTTTATATCCCTGAGCGGGTTATCGGGGATATTGGCGGGGGTGTATGCGTTGGTAGGGGCAGGGTTTATCTATTACTTTATATATGTTTCTGTGCCTGATTATTATCAAATAACAGAGAATACGACTCCTATAAAAGGGCTTTTTTATGGCAGTAACGGTGAAATCTTTTACGCAGGCTTTGATTATAATCTTCAGAAAATATTACTAACGGCCTTTTTAGTACTTTTTGCTTCCGTAGGCACCGGCGTTTTCTTATCGGCTCGCAAGGCAAAACGCAAAGAACAACCGATATGGAGCAGCACCAGCCGGGCATTGTTGTTTCACATGGCAACCCCTTTGCTAACAGGCGGCATACTGATACTTATCCTCATTGCACACAGAAATTATGAGATAGCTGCTCCCGCTATGCTTATTTTTTATGGACTTGCATTGATCAGTGCCAGCAGCTATACATTTTCAATGGTAAAATACCTGGGCCTTTGCGAAATAATTTTAGGCCTGATAGCCGCTTGTTTACCCGGATATGGATTACTATTTTGGGCGATTGGTTTTGGTGTGCTGCACATTATATATGGCAGCATGATGTACTTTAAATACGACAGGTGAAAGTTCCCTTCGAAAAACTTGATAAGGCTTTTGAGAACCGCTTGAGGTTACAGATCATGAGTGTGCTGATGGTTAATGACCGGTACGACTTTAATTCGCTGAAAGAATTACTGGATACTACGGATGGCAACCTGGCTTCGCACCTCAAGGGGCTTGAAAAGGAAGAATATATTATGGTTTATAAAGCATTCCTGGGCCGCAAGCCAAATACAACGTACGAAGCCACTGAAAAAGGAAAGGCAGCTTTTAAACAGCATTTAAATGCCTTGGAGCAATTGATAAAACAGCAAAAAACAAAATAATTAATAACACATTAAATTTAACATGCATGAAAACAACATTCATTACCCTGCTAAAGTATGGTGCCATCGCCGGCAATATACTTTTTGTTTTCTGGGTCACTTTTAACGCTATTGACTCAGGCTTCTCGGGCACTATTTATGAAAAGATATCCTATGTAGTACTAATGGCGCTTTTGGTTACCAATTGCTTTCTTTTGATCCGTTCATTTAAAGCAGAAACAGTCAGTTATAACTAAATTTTTTTACTTTATTACTTTGAAGTACAAAGTACTTTCAAATATTATCAGATGCACACAAGTAGTTACTGGATCGGGCACTTCAAGGAAAATGCCAACCAAAAAAGAGTTCACTGGAATACAGGCCTGGGCATTACAGATCGTGAGATAGCTGTCATTTTGCCTTCACTGCAAGCCTGGCAATTGGGCGAAACATCAGAAGGCAAACATCTCATTGCAGCTTCAGAAAAGTATGCACAAAAAATTCAGGACCCGAAATATGTTGACGCAATTAAACTTTTTATAAAAGAAGAGCAAAAACATGGCAATAATTTAGGCAGTTACCTGGATATGATCGGCAAACCGCGAATAAAACACGACTGGGGTGATACAATGTTCAGGAAAGTAAGGTATTTTAATACCAGCATGGAGTTATGGACTTTAGCTGTAATAGTGGTTGAAAGCACCGCCCAGATATTTTACCAGGCGCTTAAAGATGCTACCCGGTGTGAATTGCTGAAAGCAATTTGTACCGACATACTAATTGACGAAGCATACCACATTACCTTTCAAACTGAAAGGCTGGCTATAATATTTTATGGGAAAAATCAATTCTCTAAGTCCTGGCGAAGATTCGTGTATAAATACTTTTTTTACGGCGTTTCAGCTTTGGTCTGGTTTGCACATAAGGGGCTATTCAAAGCAGGCGGCAATTCCTTTGAGTCGTATACAAGAAAAATGGAATACAAGTATATGAAAACGCTTAAAGTGATTACCAGTCCCTTGACAATGCAATTGGTTTGACTACATTTCCATTGAAATTATTTAACAAATATTTCACAATACCAATTTGGTTTTTGGTATATAAATTACTTAATTTGTATTTTTAAAAGCATTTACACATGAGCCAGGAACTTATTGAATTTTCGGACCTGATTGATGAGCGATTTGAACCGACAGAAATAGTAATAGAAACCGATGACTTTTGGGAATCTGTTTTAAACCTATTTATTTAATTGCCAATCCGTTGTTTGTGTCCTCACAAACAACCGCCCAATCCGTCGTTTTGTATCCCCACAAACGACAGCTATCGCGTGCCTGGCTAAATCCAACACTTCAATCAGTTGCTTGCGTCCCCACAAACAACTAAAAACCATTAACTTTGCAGGCTGATGAATCAAGTCGCGAAAAAAAGGTTTTTTGAAAACGTCACTATAATTGACATTGCCGAAGAAGGCAAAGGCGTAGGCAAAGCGTACGATTTTGTGCTTTTTGTCGACAAAGCCGTACCCGGCGATATAGCCGACGTGGCTGTTTACCGCAGCAAAAAAAACTTTGGCGAAGGTAAAATAGCTGAACTAAAACATCCCTCGGAATACCGCACACAACCTTTTTGCGAACATTTTGGCACCTGCGGCGGCTGCAAATGGCAGCACATGACTTATGCGGCGCAATTAAAATTCAAGCAAAAGTCTGTAGCCGATGCCTTGACACGGATAGCGAAGATCGATGTGACAGGCATGCTGCCCATCGTACCATCACCCGCCGACAAGTATTATCGCAATAAGCTGGAATACACTTTCAGCAACAAACGCTGGCTGAATGACGGGGAAAACTTTGGCGATGAAGTATTGAACATGAACGCGCTGGGCTTTCATATCCCGGGCCGTTTTGATAAGATACTGGATATTGAGCACTGCTACCTGCAGGCCGAACCGTCGAATACTTTAAGGAACAGCATCCGCGAATTTGTATTGCAGCATGGCTATACCTTTTATGATTTAAAGGCCCACACCGGGGCGTTGCGCAACCTCATCGTGCGTACCTCGTCAACCGGCGAAACAATGGTGATCGTTGTTTTCGCCTACGCGGGTGAAGATGAGGTGGACAAACTGATGGGCTTTATTGATAAAGGTTTTCCTGAAATAACCTCCCTGCTTTACATCATCAATCAAAAAAAGAACGACACCATTTTCGACCAGGAAGTTATTGCCTATAAAGGGCCGGAATTTATTTACGAGGAAATGCATGACATTAAATTCCGTATCGGGCCGAAATCGTTTTATCAAACCAATTCCATACAGGCGTTAAAGCTTTATGAAATTGCGCGCGATTTCGCGGATTTTAAAGGTGATGAACTGGTTTACGATCTTTATACAGGCGCTGGTACAATCGCCAATTTTATAGCCGGGTACGTGCGCGAAGTGGTGGGCATTGAATATGTACCAACGGCTATTGAGGATGCGAAGATAAACTCGGCCATCAACAATATCACCAAAACAAAATTTTACGCTGGTGATATGAAGGATATACTATCAGCTAACTTTGTCGCTGAACATGGCAAACCGGATGTGATCATTACAGATCCCCCGCGGGCAGGCATGCACCCCGATGTGGTAAACAGGCTGATGGAAATTGAAGCCGGAAAAATTGTATATGTAAGCTGTAATGCCGCAACTCAAGCCAGGGATTTGCTGGTGTTGAAAGAGAAGTATGATACCGTGAAAATTCAGCCGGTAGATATGTTCCCGCATACGCAGCATGTGGAGAATGTGGTGTTGTTGGTGCGGGGGAGTTCATAGCTTATGCTTCATAGTTCATGGCAGGAAGTCCATAGTCGATGGACCATAGTCCATGGCGGAAAGGCAATTGCGCTGCAGCATTTGGCAAAACAAGAAGAATATTGGATCATCCGATTCATGGTCCAAACCAATAATTTACAAATATGGAACCGGAAGAACTGTTAAACGAAGAAAAAAATAACGAAGAAAGTAAAAAGGAAAGTCCGCTGGTAAGTTTGGAGAAGGACCTGAAATTTTTTAATGAATCCATCCACGAGGTTGCGATCGAGATCATGGTAGAAGGGCTTTCGAATTACCCGATATTCATTGCCCATCAGCACAAGCTAAAATTAGGAGAACTGATCCTCGACCGTCACGACTTGAATACGGAATGGAGTATACACGCCTCTACATTGGAAGAATTTGTAGAAAAGGGAATCATAAAAGAAATATTAAAAGATCGCTTTATCAAATCGTATAAAAACCCAAATGATTTTATGTGTGTATTTGTAGTAGTGCCCGAAGGGGCTAATTTTATATATTATCCATACGTGAGGTAATAATTTTTCTCTTTTTTGAATCTTATTTATCTAAATTTGACTCGTGTGAGATGTCTTCCACCTCCGGAAGAAGCAACATGGGAACGTTTACCTTCGTAATATTGCCCTGCTACCGCACAAAGTCAAGTTCTTAATGGAGTTTTTAATTTCGAATAAACATTCTATGCCCGATAAACACCTTCTTATATTAAATCACCAGCAAATTCAGCAAAAGATCGACCGTATTGCCTACCAGGTGCTGGAAGATAACTTTGATGAAGAAGAGATCATGATTGCCGGTATTTTGCCCCAGGGAAATAAGATCGCTAAAAGAATAAAAGATATCCTGGATGAGATAGCCCCGTTTAAAAGCAGGCTGATCAGCATCGAAATCGACAAACACAGCACAAGTCTTGTAGCGAACATTGATTTTGACGTAACCGACTGCAGCAACAAAGTGGTTATTCTGGTGGATGATGTTATGAACAGCGGCAAAACCCTGGCTTATGGCTTCGGTGTTTTCAGGGATGTGCCCCTGAAAAAATTACGCACCGTAGTTTTAATTGACCGCAACCATAAAAGCTTTCCCATGACTACAGATTACGCAGGCATTGCGCTCTCCACCGTATTGAAAGAGCATGTTGATGTTGTAATAGATGAGGAAGATGAAGAGGATGCGGTTTATTTAAGGTAACGTTGAATACGATAACCAGATTTAGAAATTTTAGCTTTTTCGCTCATCTTACATCATGTGATAGATGCGGATATAAATGGCAACCCCGTAAGCCATTAATATCGCCGTATTTAAAACCAGCAGCCAGTTCAAATCCTGTTCTTTATATTTTTTAACGGCGCAGACAATAAGCAAGCCGACGAATCCTAAGATCAAAATTGCGGGAAATATCATTTGCCATTTATAGTGAAATGACAAGTAAATGTGCTGCAGCTTTGTTTGATCGCCCAGCAGAAAAGGCGGTACCAAAGCTATCAGCAGCAATAAAAAAAACAGGCGGACAACAATTTTGGTTATTATACGGTTAACTTTCATGGGTCGCAAAAATAATAGAAATCCGGCTTATTTATCAGTCAAAATGTCGATACAATTTTTGCCCAATTTCTTTAAACGGCTATCCAGAGAATTTAGCCCCTGTTCATCTTTTATATTTTTATAGAGTATTTTTATTATAGCAAGCGTTTCATCACTCGGGTCGCAGGCCTGGGCTTTTTCCAGGTGGGGCAGTGCTTTTCTTACTGCATTGGTATAAGCTATTGTGAGTTGCGCATTTAAGATTTTATCATTTGATGATGCATTTAGCTTTCCTTCAATCTCCTTTACATTTTCGAGATACAAATAGCCCAGGGCACGATGGACCACGTAATAATCGGGTACGGCAGCGGCAACTTTTTCATAATAAGGTAAAGCTTTACTGTGCTGGTCGTTATCCTCGTACATTTTCCCCACCGAGAAGTAAAAACTTATTCTTGCTTTTTCGGGTAATTTATCTGCATAGGGCAACAGGTTTTCGCCAAGTTCCAGTGCCTTATCCTGTTCGTCCTGGAACCTGGCGAGGTTAAAATCTAAATACCGGTTGTAAACAGAATCCGCAGATGGCGATTGCGCATGAACCGCGAACCCCGTCAAGACAGAAAATATCAATAACAATATCCTTTTTTGCATGTTAGAGTGGTTGACTAAGTTGATTATTGAGCGGTTGATCATGAAAAAGTGTTAATAATTGACGACTTAATCAACCTAATTCCACTCAATCAACTATTAACTAAAAAAAGCCACTGCATATAAACATTTCTCATACAATTGCCGCATGGCCGGTATCCTGATTCAATAGCTTCGGCGGCTGAAGTAAAGAAAACCCGGTTTTCTACCTTCATCCGTTTACCTGATGAACAATCAACTGTGCCATATATCTTCAGCTTCAGGTTGCCTGCAAAAGCAATTTCCTTTGTATCCAGTAGCAGTTTTAATTGCCGGCTGCGTTTAAACGCGTTATCTCCTAATGAAGTATGCCTGATCATGTTGCATCATGAAAAATAATACCCAGCGTGTGGCGGTTACCGTCGGTAATTTCGCTCACCCCGTGTTTCATATTTACCCGGTAATAGCCCTTACTGCCTTTTACCGGTCTGAAATTGGTGGTGAATACCAGCATATCGCCCTTGCGTGGCTTTAATACAATAGCTTTTGACTGCGCCCGTGGCCTTTGCTCTATCAAAACAAACTCACCGCCCTGGTAATCTTTTCCCGGCTCATTTAAAAACAAAACCAATTGCATGGGGAAATAAACATCACCATACAGATCCTGGTGCAGCGCGTTATAACCGCCTTCACCATATTGCAATATCAACGGTGTTGGACGGTTTTGATGATGTATATGACAATGTTCCAGCAATTGTTCCAGGCTTTCCGGGAACTGCTTATTAATATTTAACACCCGCATCCAGTTATTAGCGATTGGTGCAAGTTTAGGGTATACAGTTTCCCTTAATTGCTGCACAATTACGGGCAAAGGGTATCGATAATACTTGTATTCGCCCAAGCCAAAGCGGTAACGCTCCATATTGACGGTTTTGCGGAACAAGGTTTCATTGTTGTATTGCCCGATCAATTCATCGCATTCTTCCTCTGTTAAAACCCCGGATGCACCGGCACAACCTTTTTGGTTCATTTCCTCTGAGATGCTATCCCAATCTAAAAGGCCAATTCTTTCCTGCATGTCCATATTTTTAATAAATTAACGCTGACGCCACTACAAGCTATTCAACTCAGTCAACCAACCCCACCTTAGCCGCTTCCCAGCCAATAATTGCCGATTTGCGGGTAGCACCCCAATGGTATTGCCCGGTTTCGCCGGTTGATTTTATAACGCGATGGCAGGGGATCAAAAAAGCCACCGGGTTATCGCCAACAGCGCTGCCTACCGCCCTGCTTGCGTTGGGCTGATGAATGGCCGCCGCCACTGATGAATAAGTTGATAAACCGCCCATTGGGATGTTAAGCAAAGCCTCCCATACTTTAAGCTGGAAACTGGTGCCTTTTAAGTGCAGTTTGATTTTTGATAGTTCCGACCAGTCCTTTTTGAAAATGAACAGGGCATTTTGCTGGGCAATATCAACCACCTGGGTGTACTGCGCATTGGGAAATTGCGCATGTAAGTTGTTAAATGCCCCGTTTCTGTCATCGGCGAAAGCCATATAACAGATGCCCTTAGGCGTTGATGCCACGATGATATTGCCAAACGGACTTTCGGCAAAACTGTAATTGATGGAAAGCGCCTTACCGCCATTTTTATATTCTGCCGGCGTCATCCCTTCAATATTCATAAAAAGGTCGTGTAGCCGGCCGGTGCCGGAAAGCCCGGTTTCGAAAGCCGTATCGAACAAAGTTGCTTGCTTATCTTTTAAAATCCCCTTGGCATAATCAAGGCTCAGGTACTGCAAAAACTTTTTGGGGCTGATCCCAGCCCAATCGGTAAACATCCGCTGAAAATGGAAGGGGCTTAAATTTACCTTTTCGGCAACTTCATCCAAATTCGGCTGCTCCTTAAAATTGAGTTTTATGTAATTGATCGCTTCGGCGATCCTTTCATAATTTATTATTTCCTGTGAGTTCATAGCTTTTAATATTTATACAACAAATGTACCCATGTACATCAGGCCGTGAAACCCGGAACTTGCTTTGTTTTGGTGTTAGTTGATTGGGTTGGTGAAACTAATTCCAACATTTTTGTTGCAATATACTTCCCAACCATTCCCTGCGTTTGCATAAATATTACATTTGCATCAATAAAATCACAATTATGGCTAAATTTTTTACTCCCCTGCTAATTGTACTTGGAATTTATTCATCCGCATTTGGCCAAACAAAAAACAATGTTGAATTTGGGGCCAATATCGGCTATAACATTGCTTATATAAATGAAACAGGATATGGCAACCTTAACAGCCCGGCTATAGGTGGATTTAACCTCGGGGTTTCTGCTGATATTAAAGTTTCTGACAGATGGAGCATTAAAGGCAAACTGATCTACGATCAAAAAGGTTGGAATGATGGTTACGTCGTTGAGGCTGACGGAGTAGCCGTCGATTACGTCGATTTTCGATTAAATTATATAACGATCCCGGTAACTGCTAACTGGCATTTCGGAAGAATGAAAAACTGGTACCTAAATTTTGGCCCATATGTAGGTTTTTTGCTAAACGCCACCGAAACTTCGAGCAATACGGATATTAAGCCTGGATTTAACAATACAGATTTTGGCGTCGCGCTTGCCATCGGCGTTAAATTCCCTATTACAGACAGGGTGAGATTGTTTATTGAAGATGAAGGAGAAGCAGGAGTTATCAATATACTAAAAGGCACTCCCGGTGGCATAATAATTCAAAATGGAAGGTCGGCTATTAATGTTGGGATTAATTTCCCATTGGATTGACCAGCTCGCCCAGCCACTCACTAATTGACCCGATATCCTTTAAAAAAATCCCATATCACCTCGCAGGCATTCATGTTATGCGTAACTGCGCCAATCATATTTTTAGGCAGGTATTGGCTCCCGCCCGGCCAGGTATGGCCGCCACCAGTTATGGTGTAGCCAATTACTTTAATACCTGTGGCGGGGTTGCTGTATTCTTCTTTAATAATGCTTGTCCCATCCCCGGTATTGTCCGGTATGTTTGTAACAACGGGGGTTTTATCGCAATGGTCTGCATCCGCCCAAAGTTTTAAAATATCCTCGTGCCCATAAAACACCTCGCGGCTGGCAATCCTTTTCAATACACCGTCATAAGGCACCAACGGGTCTTTTGTTCCCTGGATATACATTACCGGGATCGGTTTATTGGGTTGATACCCCATGTTTTTAATCATTGATGCGCCAACGGCAGCGATGGCTGCGATGCGGTTATTCAACTCACAGGCGAGGCGCGAGGACAAGAAACCGCCGTTTGACATACCGGTTACATAAACCCGGCTTGCATCGCCATGATATGTATTAATGATGTAGGTTATCAGTTGGTCAATAAATTTTACATCGTTAATTCCCTTCCGGTTTGCGGGTGTTGGTCCGCCGGCATTCCAGCTACGGCTGATGCCGCTGGGGCATACAATAATGAACTTATCTCTTTCCGCAAGCGACCTGAAGTCGGCAAACCTAACCATGCTTTTTCCATCGCCAAACCTGCCGTGCAGGGAGATGATTACGGGTAATTTATCCGAAGTATTAGTTATTGATGGGATATATGTTACAAACTGGCGACTGATGTTGTCAACAATAATTTCCTCATTTTTCTGCTGCGGCCGGGCGGTGGCGGTTATAGTTAAAAAAAATAGCAGGCAAAATAAATCTCTCATTAAAAAGAATTTGTGTCAAACAAATTTACGATATTTGGCGCATCAGCGTTCGCTGCTCAAATTATTTATTTTCAACCTGGTTTACACAACATGAGAAAATTCCTTACCGCCATCGTGGTTTTACTAACCTTTTCCATAACTGCATTTTCGCAAACAAAAGGCTATGTTGAAATGGGGGCTACACTCGGCTACAACTTATCAAACGTAGCTGTTACTCCTTATACTTCTAATTATTCATTTAGAAGCGGGTTTAATTTAGGTGTTTCAGGAGAATATTATTTCACCGAACAGTGGGGGTTAGCCGCTAAATTGCTTTACGACGAAAAAGGCTGGAACAATGGTTTTATTATATTGGCCGGCCAGCAGCAGCGCACCACCGATTATCAAATAAATTATATTACCCTGCCAATAATGGCGTCCCTGCATTTCGGGAAAACAAAAAACTGGTACGCACGCGCAGGGTTTTATTTGGGGTTCCTGGTAGATGCCAAAGAAACTTCGGCCAATACCAATTTAAAACCACTATTTAGCGGGTTGGATGTTGGCGGAGTTGGCGCGATCGGTGTAAAATTTCCACTTACAAAAACAGTTAAATTCTTTATTGAAAGTGATGTGCAACCTGGCTTAAAAGCAATATTTACTGGCAATTCAGGTGATGAAGTTTATGGTTTAGATGCCAGGAACTACAGGATAGGTATTAATTTAGGGGTTAACTTCCCGCTAAAATAAGTTAAGAATCTAAACATTATGATCTTTAAAAATGCCATCAGCCGGTTCGAAATACCATCGGCTGAATTTAACCGCGCCTAAAAGTTTTACGAAACTATTTTTGGTATCAGCATGATACCCATAAAAAAAATAAAGCAAACTTACATCGGAGTGTGGAAGGGCGGAAAACAGAACATTCCTGTTGATGATTGAAAAGCGTTCGGGCTTGAAAATAATGATGCTTGATGCCAGGGACGATATCCCGGTTAAAACTATTGATACAATTTTAAAAATGGCGCTTGATATTTATAAAAGCCCGGCCCCTGGTAGGAGGCATTTTCAAAAGTGAAGCGGAAAAATTCAAAACCAAATAATATCTTGGCATTTTTAAATCTTAGTGCCCTTTGTGAATTCCTTGTGCGCTTTGTGGTAAAAATTGATCACTATGGACACAAAGGGTGCACAAAGAACACTATGGCAAACCTTTGAGACAGCCTCACTTCAATAAAAACCCTATGCAAAAACCCGACAGCCTGATATTCGATATGGATGGTACTCTTTGGGATGCCGTTGACACCTACGCCGGATCGTGGAATTTAGTATTTAAAGAATTAGGTATCGAAATTACTGTAAGCCGCGAGCTGCTGGCCCAATTGGTTGGCCTGGAAGGCAAGAAAGTCACCGGTACCATAATGCCCGATTTTGATGACGAAAAACGGCTGGAGATATACAACCTTGTTAACGACAAACGCAGGGAAATACTGCCCCACCAAGGCGGCATTTTATATGATGGCGTTAAAGAAGGATTAAAACAGCTGGCCGAAAAATACACCCTGTTTATTTTAAGCAACTGCGCCAAAGGCATTATCCGCCTGTTTATTGACTGGGCCGGTATTGACGAGCATATACACGATGAAATGGCCCATGGCATAAACTTTATGCCCAAACATCATAATATTAAACTGCTGATGGAAAAGCACGACCTCAAAAACCCGGTTTACATCGGCGATACCGCCGGCGACGGCGCCGAAAGCCGCCAGGCAGGCATACCTTTTGTATTCGTGAGCTACGGCTTCGGCAATACTGATGATTATGATTTGAAATTTGATGATTTTAAATCGCTGACTGAGTATTTTATGGGACTGTAAGAAAATTTTTTTCGATAAACTATCATTTTACCTCTACCACCCTTACAACCTCTTCAACTTCTTAAAACAATTCCAACTTTTTCAACTCTCTACTGACATAGGGCTGTCACTACCGCTTGTTTTCTTTGTATAAACAATTAAAACAGACAAGATCATGGACATTATCCCGATGTTATTAAAAGAAATGGAGCAGGAAGCTCAAACAACCCGCAAAATGCTGCAACGTATTCCCGAAGATAAATACGACTGGCAGCCGCATGTAAAAAGCATGACCATCAGGCGCCTGGCTACCCATATTGCCGAATTGCCCGGCTGGATTAAAATGACGCTTACAACAGATGAGCTTGATTTTGCAAAAGGTGAATACAAACCCGTAGTTATCACCAATAATACAGACTTGATGGCCTATTTTGAAAAATCGTACGCCGATGGAAGGGAATACCTGTCGAAAACAAATGAAACCGAACTGTTAAAAAACTGGACCCTGCGTAGCGGTGACCAAATTTTTAATGTTTATACAAAGGCTGAAGTAGTACGTACGGCGTTCTGCCAGACTGTACATCACCGGGCACAGTTGGGAGTATTCCTCCGGTTGTTGGATGTGCCTATACCGGGCAGCTACGGGCCGAGCGCGGATGAAACGGAGTTTAATTAAATTCACGTTTACAAAACTTACGAAGTTTTAAAAACTTCGATTTCTATGATCTATGCAACTAATCTTGCATAATTTTTTTCATATTTCCTGTTTTGGTTAACGCAAGCAAAAATGCGCAAAATGAGTTTGTTCCTAATCGCATTAAGAACGCTCATTTTGTTCTTTTTGTCCTGGTTTACCTTTCGTTCAAAAAATAGTTTTAACTCAGGGTCATATTGTATCGCCACCAAAGCTGCCATATGAAAAAGTGTCTTTATCTTTTTATTTGCCATGTGAGACACTCTGCCCTTACCCTTAAATATCCCGGATTCTTCTGTAAATGGAGCCATGCCCCCCATGCATGCAAGTTGCTTGGCTTCAGTAATGTCTTTAAACTCATTAGTGCTGATCAGTACCTGGGTAGCTATTACAGCGCCGATGCTGCATACGGAAATTACCAGGTTAAATAACCGTTTCAGTTCCGGGTCTAAGCTGATAATTTTGTCTATCTCTTTTTCAACTTTCTTCAGATCAGCTTCAATAGCATTTAAAGTTCCAATGCAAACTTTTATGTTTTGCTTTGTTATACTTTTCTTCACAAAAGGACCGGCCTCTTTAAGAGGTGTTTTCAATATCTTTTTGACTTTTATTAATCGTGAACGTGTAGCAGCTAAATGGGACAGTTGCTGAACGATTTCTCGCTTAGGTGCCCACATACGCAGTTTTTCGCGCTTGTCATAAGCATATTCTGCAATCCTTATTGAGTCAACTTTATCATTCTTGCCACGGATATTACCCAGGGACTTTTTGATATGAGTAGCTGCCTCCAAACAGATGTTGGCCTTCTTTTTATGCAGGCAAACCAATAAATGATTATTGTATATCCCAGTGTGTTCCATACAGAAAACAGCTGTGCTTAAATTAAACCCAGCCAGCTTGCTTAACTCTTTTAGAAAGGCATTTATCGCCCCTGGTTCATTGACAATCTCACGGTGAAACAATAACTGCTTGCCTTGCCGGACTGCAAAGTCCAACTCATTTTTTGATACATCAGTACCAATAAAAAACTCAAATTCCATATCTTTACACCGTTTATATAAGTAAACAGTTAACACGTTTTATACCACATCAATACCTTAATAATGAGCCTCGATAACTCTAATTTCTATTTGATGCCACAGTTTAAAACAAACGGTAAAGGATTAAATCGAAGTATAAGCCTTTAAGCTTAGCAAGTTTTTTAATCGCCTTTACCGTTGTTAACTTTTTCCACAAAAATCGTAGTTATCAACAAAGAAAAAGAAGCAAAAAGAAAGTCAACAAAAACAATAACAACTTTCTTTATCTCTATTTCTTTATTTTGCTAATCTAAAGGTAAGTTTAACCATCAGATTATATCACGCTATGAAAACTTTCAAATTGGATCTATCCACAACAGAGAAGCAGCAACTCAAAAAAAACGGCCTCACCATCAGCAGGCTGAATGAATTTGCAGCTGATGAAATAAGCGTTTTGTTAAATACAAATAAACAGCGGGCTAAAGAAATTTCCGCCTTTATAACCTTTCAAACTATACCATCCATCGGGCCAAAATTTGCGCATGACCTTATCTCACTTGGGTACTACTCGATAGATGACCTGCTTGATAAAGACGCGGCAACTCTTTTTGATGAACTGGAGCTTAAACAGGGCTTTTGGACCGACCCCTGCGTGGAGGATCAGTTTCGGCTTGCCGTGCATTATGCCCGGCATCGCGGAAGCAATAAAAACTGGTGGGATTTTACTGCCGAGAGAAAAGCATACCGCGCAGCATATGGTTATCCCCCCGAAAGGCCCGCTAAGGCCTGGCACGAACTAATCGCGGCAGTATAAAAGAGAATCGGCTTTCAGACATATCCCGATGATTTTTTTGCAAGGCTTCAAACTTACTGTTGATTTCTTGTATCTTGAGGCCGGATTTCTAATTATTATCATGGTTTATTACACACAACTGATCTTCGTAAAACAAGGTTCCGAAGATGCTTTTAATTCGTTTGAGGAAAAAGTACTCCCGCTGTTAAAGGATCATAACGGGGAACTGGTGTACCGCATCAGGCCCGATCAGAACAGTACTATCGAAAGCAGCCGCGAATTACCCTATGAAATTCATTTAGTGACCTTTGACAACAGGGCGGATTTTGAGCATTATAAAAACGACCCTAAGCGCCTGGACTTTATGGCAATTAAGAACGATTCCGTCGAAAAAGTAATTTTAATTGAGGGTGAGGAGATATAGCTCCAAAGACCTCTCAAACTCGATGGAATTTGTACTACCAAAAAAATATTTTCAGATACCTAAACATTAGCGTGCATAATTTGATTATAGGAAAGGTTATTGAAAATATTAATATTATGATCATATTAGCTACTTACCTTCACCCACTTAAATTATCTTATGAAACTACGCACCGAGACTATTGCTAAAATCAAAGGTTTTTGGCGCATACTGGGCCCCGGACTGGTAACCGGCGCTGCCGATGACGACCCGTCGGGCATAGCCACCTACTCGCAAACAGGCGCGCAGTTTGGGTATGGCCAGTTATGGACAGCCCTTTACATGCTGCCGTTAATGACCGCTGTACAGGAAGCTTGCGCGAGAATTGGCTTGGTAACCGGCAAAGGCATTACTACCATAGTTAAAGAGCGCTACAGCAAAGCCGTTTTATATAGCGTAGTTGGGCTTGTTGTTATTGCCAATACAATTAACATCGGCGCCGACCTTGGCGCTATGGCCTCGGCTGCCCAGTTACTGATAAATGTCCCGTTTATTGTATTAACGCTTGTTTTTGCTTCCGTTATATTATTACTGGAAGTGTTCACCAATTATAAAGTTTATTCAAAAATTTTAAAATGGCTGGCGGTAACATTGATGGCTTATCCCATTACCCTGTTTATAGTCCATCAGCCCTGGGCAACAATTTTCAAGGCCTCTGTAATCCCGCACGTCGAGTTTTCGTTTGCGTTCTTTTTTATCATAACCGGGGTATTGGGCACTACTATTTCGCCCTACATGTTTTTTTGGGAGGCCTCGCAGGAGGTTGAAGAAGACCAGGAAAGGCACCTATTAACCCAGGGAAAACCGCTGATCAGCTGGATGAGCGTGCACAAAATGCGTTTGGACAATACTTTCGGAATGATATTCTCGGAGTTTGCAACCTGGAGCATTATTGTAGTTGCCGCCACCGTATTGCACAACAGCGGCGTACATGACGTTAAAACTGCAGCCGATGCTGCGAAAGCGCTTGAACCGCTGGTACATAGTTTTCCACATGCCGGCTTTTTGTCGAAGCTTATATTTTCGATTGGCATTATCGGCCTCGGGATGTTAGCCATTCCTGTACTTTCGGGGTCAGCGGCCTACTGCGTGGCAGAAGGATTTGACTGGAAAGCCAGCCTAAATTTAAAATTGAAAAAAGCGCCTGGTTTTTATGGCGTTATCATTGCAGCAACTGTTGTTGGCCTGATCCTCAACTTCATCGGGGTAAACCCGGTAAAGGCTTTGGTTTTCGCCGCTGTTTTAAATGGTGTTGCGGCTGTCCCGCTTTTATTTTTGATCCTAAAAATTGCAAGTGACGAAAAAATAATGGGTGAGTTTAAAAGCAAATGGCTGTCAAAAACCATGCTCTGGATAACCTTTATTGCCATGGGTGGTGCAGCAATAGCGATGTTTTATACGATTTTGAAATAAAGTTGTGAATGGAGAGAAGTGAGTGGTGAGTTAGATCTAAGAAAAGCCTTTGCCCCATAGGGGCTACCGCTTGTAGCACATCATTCAAACGTCAGTTTTTGCCACGCCAGTGGCTAGCCAATTCGCGAAGGGTAGCCCTGGCGTGGCAATCATCCTTGTTATTTTGGTTTCTACAGAGCGGTAGCCCCGGATGGGGCATATAGGCATGGCATCCAATTCTCACATCGAACCGATGTTATTTTAGTAAGTACCTACTATTAATAGCATTTGTTTCTGTTTGCGATGAATTGTAAATTTGCTCTTTAACAACTTCTTAGATCAAACACTTATGAAACATACTTTACCCCTATTGTTATTGTTTTTATTTATAAGCCTGGCCGGCTTTTCGCAAACAACTGCACCTGCAGACAGCGCACATAAAGACACTTCGTGGAAGATACATGGACAAAACACATTTTTAATAAGTCAGAGTTCTTTTTCAAACTGGGCCGCCGGCGGCGCAAATTCTTTTTCCGCCAATTTGATTTTAGATTATGATTTTGACTATAAAAAAGGCGACTGGAGTTGGGACAATAAAGCCATATTCGGCTACGGCATAAGCAATCAAACCGGCCTGGGCTGGCGCAAAAATGACGACCGGATAATTTTAAACAGCTTGCTTGGATATAAAGCGGCCAAATTTTGGCTTTACACATTTTACATGAATTTTCAAACCCAGCTAACCAACGGGTATTCGTACAACGCTGCTAACCAGGGCACTTTGATATCAGCGCCGTTTGCGCCTGCCTATCTTACCTTCGGGCCGGGTTTCGCCTATAAACAATCAGACAATTTCAGGATCAATTTTTCCCCGCTGGCGGCCCGTATTACTATTGTACAAAACGATTCGCTTTCAAACCAGGGCGCTTTTGGCGTAACACCGGGCAGTAAGAGCCTTTTTGAATTTGGCGCCTCACTGGATGCCTATTACAAAATAAACCTGTCGAAAAACATAGCATTCGAGAATATTTTGAAACTCTATTCAAACTACATTTCCCAGCCCCAAAACATTTATATGGACTATACCGCCAACATTTTTATGAAAGTAAGCAAGATCGTTACGGTAAATGCAGGGCTTGAATTAATTTCGGACCCGCTCGCCAAGATCGCTGTAATGAACAATGGGGTGACGGAATATCATTCGCTGCTGCAGGTAAAAGAGATATTTGGAGCAGGGGTCACTTATAAATTTTAGCCAGGAATTAACCGGGTTGAATGTTTACACCAGCCTGGGCGCGTAAGCTGGTTTTCGCTTTAGTTTACTGATAATGAGCTGTGCTACTATTATATTTGGCACCCAGCGTAACCACGATACGAGCTGGTATGCGGGAATAAAATCGCCATTGAAACCAAATTCTATTAGAAGCGGTAAATATACCCGCAGCGTAACAGCTGCAAACGTAGGCGCATAGTTGCGGATCATCCAATAAAACAAGCCTTTTTATGCATATTAACAAGATAATAGGTTAAGCCCGGTTACAATAGCAAAAAATGCGAATGGTACCCAGGGCAGGTTTTTGAGTTTCATTACATTATGTAAATTAATCAGGACAAACAATGTAATTGATGTCTATGTGACGACAAAGGTCAAGGTTACGTACATTTTTTATGTTCAAAAAACTTTGTGGGCTTCGTGGTAAAAACCGTTACTATTTCGGCAACAGTTAGCCAGGGGAATCGCTCTTAAAATAACTCGTTGATAAAGGAAGACTTATGCTCGCAAGGACGACCACATGGGTCGCCCCTACACATGCGATTCTTTTATAAACGTCGCGATGTTATCAAAACCGGCCTGTCTATCAGGAATGATCCGTAGGGGCGATCGCTCGTGGTCGCCCTTACCATGCAGGCAGACCAAGATGGGAAATTAAACATAGGCGTTGGATCAAGAATCTTAAATAAAAATCCACCTTTCGTTTAAAATCCATTTTTTTATCTACTGGTCACCAAAAACCGCCCGGTGGTCAAAAAAGTTTCTATAGATAATGCAGGCAAGGTTTCTTTATATAAAAAAAGGAAACCATGGAAACTTCGCAACGTCAAACTTACCTGGACTGGCTACGGATATTGTCCATCCTGGGTGTATTATTATTTCATTCGGCCATGCCCTATGTGGCCGAAGAAGGGTGGCATATAAAAAACCACGAAACCAGCAACCTGCTGATGGAGTCGAACTATTTTCTGCACCTGTTCCGCATGCCGCTGCTTTTCTTTATTTCGGGCACGGTAAGTTATTTTATGATGCAGCGGCGCAGCAGCCTTAGTTTTATCGGGTTAAGGTTCCGCAGGCTGTTTATCCCGTTGCTGGTGGGTATGTTTATCATTGTGCCGCCACAAATTTATATGGAGCGTTTAAACAATGGCTTTACCGGCAGCTACTGGCAATTTTATAAAACAGTATTTAATTTTGTGCCCTATCCAAAAGGTAGCTTTAGCTGGCATCACCTGTGGTTTATAGCCTATTTATTTTTGTACGACCTGTTATTTGCGCCCTTATTTGCATGGATGGCCTCGCCAAAAAGCATCGGCCTTAAAAATAAACTGGGTGCACTGGCTAATGGTAAATGGATATACTTAATTATGCTGCCAGGCATTATCTGGTATGCCCTGTTGAGCCGCAAATATCCTGAAACAAACGATCTTGCACACGATTTTTGTTACTTTGTTTACTGGTTGTTTTTCCTGTTGGCAGGCTTTATCTGCATCACACAATCCAAATTAATGGACAGTTTGGAACGTAACCGCCGCTTTATTTTAACCATCGGCTTTTTAAGCCTTTTGTTATTGGATTATTTACGGTGGAACAAATTTGACCCACTTGATCAAAACAGCAACAACAGCCTGTTAATGTTTGGCGCTTTAGCATTGCGCCCGCTCGTTGCCTGGAGCTGGGTATTAGCCCTGGTTGGTTATGGCAAAAAGTATTTAAACCGCAAGCACCAAGTGCTTGATTATTTAAACCAGGCTGTTTACCCTTTTTATATCCTGCATCAAACGGTTATTGTCGTGTTGGTTTATTATATCGTGCAAACACAAAATGAAAGTATTTTATCAAAATATACCTATACCGTTGGTATGACGTTTTTTGTGACCGTAGGCATATATCACCTGCTGGTTAGGCCGTTCCCGTTGACAAGGTTTTTATTCGGGATGAAGCCATTGTCAAAAAACAAACCGACTGTTGTTCCTGAACCTGAAAAGATAAATGAAGTTGTAATGCTTTCTGCCTGAAATTTGTAATTTAAACCGATGAAATTTTTCAGAAAATATATCTTTCCTGCAGTGTACGGCCTGCTGGTATATTTTACCGTCAGGCTGCTGCATGATACTGATATAAGGCTCCGTTTTTGGACAAGGGCCTGGTCAATAAATGCCATAGAAATTGTGCTGAGCGTGTCAATGGGTTATGTGGGGGTTTATTTGTTTAAGCGATTATTTAAGTATTATGATCGTCGCTGGCCTTTACAGTTTTGTTACCAGAATTTGGTGCGCGAGTTGTCGATTATGGTTGGTGTTAACCTGATTTTGGTAAACCTGATTTTCACACCATGGGTTATCTACCTCAATGGCAGACTTTATTGGGATGACCTGGCGGATATTTGCATGATCCCCACGCTTTATGCCATCGTTTATTATGGCATTGCCCGTGCCCGCACCTACATGATGGCGTATGTCGATAACAGGGTATTGCTTGAAAAAGTAAACAACGACCACCTGCAAACCGAGCTCAAATTTCTAAAATCGCAATACCACCCGCATTTTTTATTCAACGCCCTGAATACCATCTATTTCCAGATGGATGTGGATATGCCGGGCGCCAAAAGGAGCATTGAAAAGTTTTCGGAACTGTTACGGTACCAATTATACGATCAGCAGCAGCAAGTGCCGGTAACAAACGAAATTGAATACCTGCAAAGCTTTATCGACCTGCAACAGGTGCGCAGCAGCGATAAGCTAAAAATGAAGGTTGAACTTGATAAGAACTTAGACGGGCAATTGGTTTACCCGCTGCTTTTTTTGCCATTGGTTGAAAACGCCTTTAAATTTATCGGCGGGGATTATAAGCTAAGCATCAACGCGGCATTGGCCGATAAGCAGATAGTTTTCCGGGTAGAAAATTCGGTCCCTGAATTTAACCCGCCGACAACCCGCAAAGGTGGCATCGGCCTCGAAAATTTGAAACGCAGGCTCGATCTATTATACCCCGGAAAACATTCGTTATGCACAAAAAAGGAAAACGATAAGTTTGTCGCAGAACTAAAACTTGAATATGAATAACATCACCTGTATCATCACTGACGACGAACCTTTCGCCCGCAAAGGTTTACAGGGTTATATCGAAAAGATAGGCTTCCTTGACTTGAAAGGTGTTTGTGAAGATGCCCTGCAATTGAGCGACCTTTTACAGAAACAACCCGTCGACCTGCTTTTCCTCGATATACAAATGCCGCATATTACAGGTATCGAGTTTATCAAAGCATTTCCCCGGCCGCCAAAAGTAATATTCACTACCGCATTTGAGCAATATGCCTTGCAGGGCTTTGAACTGGATGTGATAGATTATCTGCTTAAACCCATATCCTACGAACGTTTTTTAAAAGCCGCCTGGAAAGCCCGCGACTATTTTGCTTTACGCGAGGAAAAAGAAAGTGCCGCGATCCCATACATGTTCGCGAAATCAAACGGCAAGCTCGAAAAGATCAATTTTGATGAGATATTATTTATTGAAGGGATGGAAAACTATGTGTCCATTTATTTCGAAAACAAAAAACTGATCATTCATACAACCATTAAAGCCTTGTTAGATAAATTACCTGCCGGGCAATTTATACAAACCCATAAATCATATATCGCTGCTATAAACAAAGTCGATACCATCGAAGGAAACACGCTGCATATTCAAAAGCACCAGGTGCCAGTGAGTAAGTATTTACGGGAAGCGGTTATAGGGCAGATAGTTAGGTAATGTGCAGATGTGCAGATATGAAAATGTGCAGATATAAGAATGCGCAAGTTTGTAAATGTCCTTGTTGAGATGAAAAAAAACGCCCCCCGGCGTAACCGGGAGGCGTTCATTATTTAGTTACATAAGCCTGTTGCACATTTAGTTTTTGTGCATTTGGCTTTGCATTCGGTTGTACAGGTTTTTTTTGTACATTTTTTGCAATCGCCGGGTTTTGCAAATGCTGATACGGTTAACATTATCGCAGCAGCAAACACTATGAATTTTTTCATGATCTTAAATTTTTCTTAAATTATTAATTCTGTTAATATGAATGTAATTCACAAGCAGATTAGGTTAATAATTTAAGCGTTGGGCGGTCGCCACTGGGAGGAATTATAATCTGATAATTTACTTTGCACCATCTCGGGGTAATCCGCACTAACAGGTACAAAATTTCTTTGAACCCCGGGTTTAACCGGGACAATAAAAGCAACACACAGTACACAGAAATTGCAAAAAGTGTCACCTGTATTTTTTTTGTTTTTATTACAGCAATCGCCTTTGTGAGGATGTAGCTTCATCATTTGCATATTAGCGGCACTTATTTTCATACGCATAGCCGGTTGAGGGACAAAACCCGTACCGATTATCAATATAATAAGTAATAATGAGAGCAGCTTCATAACGCTCAAAGCTAACTATTCTATCGAAAATAACAAAGTGAATTGGTTGATTAAGTTGATTGGGGGAGTGGTTGATTAAGTTTACAATATTAGCGAAGACTACATGACTTTCATAGTTTTTATAACCTAATCAACTTAATCCAACTTAATAAACCATTCACTTCTTTTTGGCAGTCACCGCCTCCCAGGCTAATGACAACGCATCTCCCAGCATGTCGCGGCGCACTTTGCCCAATTCAACAAACGTGGCGCCCCTTAAGCCCCACTTATTGGGGACAGGAAAAAAAATAGATGGATCAAACGAGTTAAAAACGGACTGGTCAATAGGTGATAATTTCACCATCATGCGGTTTTCCTTTACCCACAGGGTAGCAAAAATTTTATTATTCACCCTGAATGAGGGCATACCAAAATGATCTTTTTCTTCGCTTCCCGAAAACGATAGCGCAATTTGTCTCGCCGTTTCTAAATCGACCATGATCTTCCTATTTTTTTGAAGCAAGCGCTATCCTTATGCCCAACCCGATTAAGATCAGGCCCGTAACTTTTTCCTGTATCATCCATACCCTGGGGTTCTTCCTGAAAAAGTCTTTCGTCTTTCCCAGTATGCAGGCAACAATGATCAATACTAAACTTCCCTGCACGTCAAACCATAATCCAAGTGTAAACAGCTGGATTTTAAAGAACGAAGACGAAGCATTAATAAACTGCGGAAGAAAAGACAAAAAGAAGACTGCGACCTTCGGGTTTAAAGCATTAGTCAGTATCCCCTGTTTAAATAACTTCCAATAGTTGGCTTTGGCTAATTTTTTATCGTTGGTATTAACTGCCGGTTTTGATAGCAGGGCCTTAATGCCGAGATAAATTAAATAAGCCGCGCCTGCAAACTTGATCAGCTGAAAAAGATAGGCTGATTTTGAAATTATTAAAGACAGGCCCAGCACTGCAGCCGATATATGCACAAAACATCCAACAAATATCCCGGCTGCCGAGGCTATCCCGGCCTTTATGCCCTGCGAAACACTGCGCGATGCCACATATAGCATGTCATTTCCCGGCGTTAAGTTTAATAATAACGAGGCGATGAAAAACAGGTATACGTTTTGAAAATTGAACATATTGGTTGATTAAGTTGATTGGGGTGACTAAGTTTCATTTACATTATTAAAGATGCTGTTTTAATAATTAATTTCAAATGGTTGGCTGCGTATTTACCACAAAGGCCACGAAGTGAAAACACGAAGCGCACTAAGCCTGGTTTATTCCTCTTTGTGGCCTTTGTGATACCTTTGTGTTCTTCGTTGTAAAAATTGGCCATCATGTATTATAGCAAACATTTTATTTTAAATTTGAAAATCTTAGTCTATTTACCAAACATCCTATGTCGTTAACCGGAAATGTAAGCCTTGCCAGTCAAAACGGTATTGCCAACATCAGCTTTTATCATCCGGCGCAAAACTCATTGCCGGCTGCTTTGCTGGATGAATTGACAAATAAAATTACCCAGGCAGGCAACGATACGCAAACAAGGGTCATTATTTTAAAAAGTGAGGGAGAGCGTACGTTTTGCGCGGGCGCCAGTTTTGATGAACTATTGCAGATAAAAGATAAAGAAGCCGGCGCCGAATTTTTTTCGGGTTTTGCAAGGGTGGTCAATGCCTGCCGCAAATCATCAAAAATTATTATTGCCCGCATACAGGGCAAAGCGGTTGGCGGCGGGGTTGGACTGGCCGCTGCGGCCGATTATTGCCTGGCTACCGAAGCCGCATCCATTAAATTGAGCGAATTGGCTATAGGGATAGGTCCGTTCGTTATATCGCCCGCCGTGATCCGCAAGGTTGGCTTGCCAGCCTTTTCACAGCTTACCATCCGGGCGGTTGATTTTCAAACGGCGCAATGGGCAAAGGATAAAGGCTTGTATAACGAAGTTTACCCTGATATCGCGTCCATGGATACCGAATTGGGTGCGCTTACTCAAAAATTAGCCTCCTACCACCCTGAAGCGCTGAAAGGATTAAAAGAAATTTTATGGGAAGGCACCGCAGATTGGGACGAATTGTTGGCCCACCGCGCAGCAATCAGCGGCGAATTAGTACTGTCGGAATTTACACAGCAAGCTTTGCAAGGTTTCTTAGGTAAAAAAAGTTGAGTTTATATTGCTTTTTTTATTATAACTTTATAATAAGCCATCTACCATAAAAAGTGGTAGCATCCTTCGTGTACACGCAAACCCGATTTTAAATGTATTGCCCACAAAAAAGCAAAGCCGTTAGCATTATGGGCTTGCTTTGCATAATTACAGGCACTTTGGTAATAATTGGCTGGGCGTTTAACTTGCCCGGCCTGCAAACCATCTTCCCCCAATATGTTTCCATGAAATTTAATACGGCCCTGCTTTTTATCTTGCTGGGTGTAGCCCTATTGCTTACACAATTTCCAAATAAAAAATATAATAACTTTCTTTTTATTGTGATCTCATCAGTAGTTACACTGGCGGGCGTTTTGTCGTTATCACAGGATCTGTTTCACTTTAATGCCGGTATCGATCAATTATTTATCATTGATAAGGCGGCAATAGCGCGGCAATACCCTTTTCCCGGCCGCATGGCGGCTAATGTATCTGCATGTTTCGCACTTTCGGGGATGGCATCCCTGGGCTTTTGCTTTAAAAGCCGATATATTCATGTGCTTGCCCAATACTTGCTGCATTTGGTGACCGCCATTTCAGCCGTCGCCATACTTGGTTACCTTTTCGGCTTATCATTATTCTATAACCTTTCTTACGTGGGCTCAATGGCGGTTCATACCGCGATTTTGTTTTTTTTCATGTCGATCATAGCCTCTCTGCTGCATCCGTACCTTGGTATTGCTAATCTATTTACCGGTCACCTGGTGGGTAATAAAATGGCGAGGCGCATCTTTATACTGATCGTTTTCATGGTGCTGATTTTCGGGTCGTTCAGGCTGCAATCACAGCGGTTTGAAATTTTTTCGTTCGAGATCGGCATTTCGCTGCTTGCTCTTAGCTTTTTGATAGTGAGTTTGGCTATTACCTGGCATACGGCGATTTGGTTAAACAAAACAGATATAAAAAGGTACGAAGCGGAAGAAGAAATAAAAGTAATGAATGAGGAGCTTGAGGCAAGGGTGGAAGAGCGCTCCGGCGAGGTACTTAATTTATTGGAAAAGTTCAGGGAAAGCGAATCCAGGTTCAGGGCGGCTTTCGAATTTTCTGCAATCGGCATGGCTTTGGTTTCGCTCCAGGGCAACTGGTTAAAAGTGAATAAACGTTTGTGCAATATGCTTGGCTATTCGGAACAGGAACTACTGTCGCTGACCTTTATGGAAATTACGCATCCTGATGACCTTGACGAAGGCCTTGATTTACTGCAAAAAGCGAAAAATGGCGAAGATCGGGCATATCATATAGAAAAACGGTATTTAAATAAAAATGGAACAATTGTATGGGCATGGGTAAATATGGCAACCGTAAACGATGACAAGGGCAAGCCTTTATATTTGGTTAGCCAAATAGAAGATATTACTGAGCGTAAACTTGTAGAGGCACGCCTTAGGAAAAGCGAGGAAAAATACCATTCGTTGATTGAGCATGCTTCTGACGCCATTTACATCCTTGACTTTGAAGGTAATTTTAATGATGCCAACGAGAGTATGTGTAAAATGGTGGGGTACAATAAAGCGGAGCTACTGCAATTAAATATTGTGAAGCTTATTGACCCTGAACAATTAAAAACGGACCCCCTCACCTTCGGACCTGCAGATTCGGAGAAGCCTGTGATCAGGGAACGAAGACTGGTTCGTAAAGACGGGTTAATTTTTGATGTGGAGATCAATGTTAAAAGGTTTGCTGATGATAATGTACTGGTTATTGCCCGCGACATTACGGACAGAAAGCGTATGGAAACAGAGCTTCGCGAAGCTGAATTAAAATTCAGGACACTGGCTGAGAAATCAATGGTAGGTGTTTATATCAGCCAAAAGGAAAGGTTTATATATGTGAACCCGCGCTTCGGCGAAATTTTTGGTTATAAGCCTCACGAACTGATCAATACCCCGGGTAGCGCTATTGATATTATTATAAGCAAAGAAGACCAGGTAACAGTACGAAAGAATGTCCAGGCCCGTTACGAAGGGGCCTTGGAGAATGTTCATTACGAAGTAACAGGAAAGAAAAAAGATGGGACACTTAATTACATAGAGTTTTACGGCAACAGGACAATAATTGACGGCGAGCCTGCCATTATCGGAACAATGCTGGATATCACCGAACGCAAAAAGGCCGAGGAACTTATTTTAAGGGAAAAAATGCTTTCGGAGACGATTATAAACAGTTTGCCGGGAGTATTTTATTTGCACAATGATAAGGGCAAATATTTGCGCTGGAATAAAAATTTTGAAACGGTATCCGGCTATACTGCCGGGGAAATAGAAAACCTGAATGCGAAGGAGCTGATAGCCGAAGAAGACCAGGAACGGGTAAAGAACGCCATCGGAAAAATATTCAGTGAGGGCTATGTCATGGTTGAGATCAACGTGGTAACTAAACATGGCGTTAAGATTCCTTTCCTATTGACCGGAACCCCGATTATGTACGAAAACCAGCGGTGTTTATTAGGAACAGGTATCGATATTTCATCCCTCATAAAAGCCGAGGAAGAGTTACGGTCATCCGAGCAGAAGTATAAATTGCTTTTTGAAAGTAATCCGCAGCCGATGACGATGGTCGCAAAGGATGACCTTTCTATCATTGCCGTTAACGAAGCTGCCGCCAATCTTTATGGCTACACCAAAGAAGAACTTCTGAAGATGAAGGCCCAGGTATTAAGACCCAAAGAGGATATGGAGCAGCAATTGGAAATTTTCCGGAAGGAGGCAGGCGCTTCAACTGACTTTGGCGTTGTCAGGAATATCAGGAAGGACGGATCGATGATGTTTGTACATATCATCGCGCACGATATTATATTCGAAGGCCGGCCGGTGAGGCTTTCC
>Ga0206978_1032_pt2 | contig 27729 bp, 21 predicted proteins | sample Alteio_BWMinCont_21_FD_153477 | JGI IMG/M metagenome (GOLD analysis project Ga0206978, IMG submission 153477) | Enriched cells from forest soil in Barre Woods Harvard Forest LTER site, Petersham, Massachusetts, United States -... | ecosystem: Environmental > Terrestrial > Soil > Temperate forest >...
GGTAATGTCTTGCAGGCCGGATTGGCGGATTTGGGCTAGAACGGCTTTGACATCGGCGTATTTGGCGCGGGCGTCGGCTCTGATGTAGACGGTTTTATCGGCGCTGTTGTGGGTGGCTTCGCGGAGGGCATCGGACAGGTCGGTGAGAAGGATACGATGATTACGAAAATAGACTGCGCCATCGCGGGCGATGGCAACTTCCAGGGCGTCTTCGCGGAGGGCGCTGGGTTGTAGCGTCGAGTTTGCCGTCATTGGGATGTCCGCGGGAGAGTAGCCGCGATGGATGGGTTGCGTGTTCGCAATCAACATGAGGAAGAGTAGGGCGAACATCACGCTTGCGAATGCGGAGACGTCGATCGAGGTCCGAAGCGGCGTGTGCTTTTTGCAGGTGGTCCAGGCGGGATGGCGGACGAAAAGCCTCACGCGGAGGCCCTTTGGGGAGTGGGAGACTCGGGTCGTTTTTGGGCGAGCCAGGGCATGCTTTTAGTATTGGACACCGGTGAGCGGGAAAAGTTTGGGGATTTTGGGGGATCGGCAAAAGAGGCAACTACGTGGCAAAGAAGGAAAGGAAGGAATTTACACAGAGCGCATAGAGGACACGGAGAACAGAAGACAAGACGGGCACGGCGTGCCGTGCCCCTACGGGGGAAAGAAATTAGGAACGGAAGAGGACGGATTCGCGTTGGAAGGTTTTGACGGCGATGAAGATGGCGGCGGCGGCGTAGACGCAGGTGGAGGCGAAGATTATAGCGATAGAGCCCCAGTGATAGGTGCCGGTGATGATTTCTTTGCAGATCAGGCTGGTGTTGAGGATGGGGATAAGGGCGAGTTTGGGAGTGAGTTCTACACCAGGGAGCACGCTGGCGACCGCGGGAATGACGACGATGAACGTCATGGGAGTTAGGTAGCTTTGGGCTTCTTTGTAGGTTTTGGCGAAGAGGGCTACGGTCATGAGGACCGCTGAGAAAAGGACGGAAAGCGGGAGGGCCATTAGGAAGACGGCGACAACGGAAGTGAGGCCGAGATTCATGTGGATTCCGGCGCCGGAGGTGTTAGCGGAATTCGCCAGAGCGTGGCCCATGTAAGCGAAGGAAAGGCCCATAGACGTGACGGAAAGGATTGCAGTGGTTAGGGAAGCGGAAAAGACGAGGAGAAATTTTCCGAGGACGAGATCGAGGCGCGAGACGGGACTGGACAGAATGGTCTCCATGGTGCCGCGTTCTTTTTCGCCGGCGGTGAGATCGATGGCGGGGTAGATGGCGCCGGTCATGGAAAGAATGATGACCATATAACCGATCATGCTGCCAATGCTGGCGCCTCCGACTTTTTCGGGGGGAGCGACGTTGTGCTGTTTGGTGTCGAAGGGAGCGATGAGTGAGTCAGGCAGATTTTTCGCTTCGAGGCGCTTTTTGACAAGGTCGTCGCGATACTCTTTTAGAGATTTTTCGACGTGCTCCGCGCCAAATTCCGATTTGAGTTCACCCTCGTAGTAATGAATTTGGATGGTTTGGGGAGTGCCCTTGTCGAGAGAACCCTGGAAGCCTTCGGGTATTTCGACAGCAGCGCGAATTTGTTTATCAGAGATTTGATCCTGCCAATTAGACGCAAAGGGAACGACTTCGATCTCCTTGTTCGCCTTTAAAGCATCGACGACGGCGGGGGAATCTTCGCCATGGATGATCATGATTTTGGGAACTTCTTTTTTAGCGCCGCCGATTAAGACTGCTGAGAGCGAAATCATCCCGGAGATGAGAATGGGAAAAGCGAGCAGAGGGACGAGGACTGTGGAGATGAGGGTGCGGCGGTCGCGGAGCCACTCCGTGAGTTCCTTACGATAAACGACGCCTACGGCGTGAAGATTCATGACGATTAGGCCTCCGCGTTGGCGAGCGGGCCAACGACTTTGACGATGATTTCCTCGAGATTGTGTTCGTTGTGTTTTGCGCGGAGTTCGGAGAGCGTGCCTTCTTCAAGGAGTTTGCCGCTGTGAATGATACCGATGTGGTCGCAGAGGCGCTCGACTTCGCTCATGATGTGGGTGGAAAAGATGACGGTTTTGCCGCGGTCGCGGCAGTCGGCGATGAATCCGATGATGGTACGGGCGGTCATGACGTCGAGGCCGGTGGTGGGCTCATCGAAGATCATTACCGGCGGATCATGGACAAGGGTGCGGGCAATGGAAGTTTTCTGTTTCATGCCGGTGGAGAGTTTGTCGCAGCGGCGGTCGCGGAAACTGTTCATGTCGAGGCGACTGAAGATTTCCTCGATGCGTTTTTTTAGGGTGGCTTCGTCGAGACCGTTTAGGCGACCGAAATATTCGACCATTTCTTGAGCGCTGAGGCGCGGATAGAGGGCTGTAGCGGTGGAGAGGAAGCCGATATTGGCGCGGACTTTTTCGGGGTGGTCGACGACGTCGTAGCCGGCAACGATGGCGGTGCCGTCGGTGGGTTCGAGGATGGTGGCCAGCATGCGGAGAGTGGTGGTTTTGCCGGCGCCGTTGGCGCCTAGCAGGCCGTAGATTTTGCCGGGTTGGCACTGAAAGCTGACGTTATCGACGGCGCGGATTTCGCCGCGCTTCTTGTCCTGGAAACGCTTGGACAAGCCACGAGCATCAATCATTAATGGACCCCTCGCTTGCAATAATCAGAAGACAGGGCAATAAGGCAACTGAGTCTACTACGGACGGGGAGGGAGAAATATTACGTTTGTGGTTGAGGAAATCGGTGGCTCGCGACTGGGCTGGTGACTAGGACAGGTCAGTGCGCAGATAGAGTTTCTTGCGCCACAAGAGGTAACCCGCACCGGGGTGGAGTTTAGGGGGCGCGGCGCGCATCCAGAAGGTTGGGCGGCGCATCTGTATTGTATTGGAGATGGGACACTTATTAGGCACCAAGGTGGAGAAAGCGGCGCGGCTATTGTTAGAATGAGACGCTTCGGGGCACTCCAGACGTAGGGCAGCAAGCCACGGACAAGATTGAAGAAGGCCATGGGGCGGTCGGGCTTGTGTGCCTCGCTGCGTGCTTGGTCAGGGACTGTTTGGAATAGGAGAACATGGAACGAAGGCTGCGCAACCGGATATTGATCTCGCTGCTACTGGCGGTGGTGGCGGCGATTTTCCTGGTGTGGCTCCAGGGGAGAAAGCCTGCAGCGAAAATATCGGCGGTGACGCCTACGCGGGAAAACCTGGTGTCTTCGATCAGCAGCAACGGGAAAGTGGAGCCGATCTCGCCGTATGTGATGAGGGCGCAACTGAATACGTTTGTGAAAAAGATTTATGTGACCGAAGGTCAGACGGTGAAGAAGGGGCAACTCTTGCTGGAGTTGAACGTGAAGGAAGTCGCGGCGCAACTGGCCGACACGCGGTCGAAACTTTTGCGGGCGCAGGACGATTTGCGAGCCGCAAGAGCGGGTGGCAAAGCGGATGAAGCGGCCAAGGTGGCCGCGGATTTGGCCAAGGCGGAGGCGGCAAGCGAGAGGTTGCAGCGGAATCATGATTCGCTGGCGCGGCTGGCAGAAGGACAAGCGGCGACGAAAGAGGACATTGCGGCAAACGATCAGGCATTGGCGAACGCGAAAGCGGAAGTTACGCGATTGCTGACGGTGAAGCAGGAGTTCGACAGGCAGGCGCGGCTGGATGCGGAGCGCGGGGAGTTGCAGGTGCAGCAGACGCTGAGCGAAATGGCGGCGCTCGAAGACAAGGTGAATAACGGGCAAATTTCGGCGCCGGCGGATGGGACGCTGTATTCGCTGCCAGTGAGGGCGGGCGATTTCGTAAAGCTGGGCGACTTGCTGGCGGAGATGGCGGATTTGCACAAGGTGCGTGTGCGAGCGTTTATCGACGAGCCGGATCTGGGCGGGCTTGAGGCGGGCGAGCCGGTCGTTATCATGTGGGATGCGTTGCCGAACCGGAGTTGGGCGGGGAAGACGGAAATCATTCCGAAGCAGGTGGTGCCGCACTTGACGCGGAGCGTGGGGGAATTGTTGTGCGCGGTGAATAATGACAAGCTGGAGTTGCTGCCGAACATCAATGTGAACGTGCGAATCAACTCGAAGGAGCGCACGAATGTGCTGGCAGTGCCGCGAGGAGCAGTGGCTTCGGAGGGCGGGCGGCGGTACGTGTTTGTGGTGAAGAAAAATGAATTGGGAGTCGGTAAGTCGAAACTGGAAAAACGAGAGATCAAAGTGGGAATCGCGGACGCGACCAGCTACGAGGTGATGAGCGGATTGCAGGAAGGGGAAATGGTCGCGCTGCCGGGAGATACGGATCTGCATGATGGCATGGCCGTTCAGGTAGTAAATACGAATGCGGCGTAGTTTGGGGATGCGGATACGCAGACAGACGAAATGGCGGATGCTGCTGGCGGGGTTGCTGGCCAGCGCGACAAGTGTTTCGGCGGCGGTCAAGCAGAGCGACGCGTTGGAAGCGGGGCGACGGGCCTACGAGAGCAGTGACTATGCGAAAGCGGTGCTGGAATTGCAGACGGCGGCAGCAAACGAGACGCAGAACGGCGAGATACAGCTGCTGCTGACGAAGTCCTACCTGGAGCTGCAGGAGCGCGACGCGGCCATCACCAGCGCGGAACGAGCGGTGGCGATAGATCCGAAGAGTTCCGTGTATCACGAATGGCTGGGGAGAGCTTACGGAGAGAAGGCGGACCATTCGTCGATGTTTTCCGCGCTCGGACTGGCGAGAAAGACGCACAGAGAATTTGAGGTTGCCGTCGAGCTTGACGAGAAAAACTTTCCGGCGCGGCAGGCTCTGATCGAATTCGATTGCGCGGCTCCCGGAATCGTGGGCGGCGGAGAGGAGAAAGCCAAGCCGGAGATTGAGAAACTTCAGGCCATGGATGCTTCCGAGGGACATTTCGCGGCCGGAATTTGCCGGAAAGAGAAAAAGGACTTCGTGGCGGCCGATGCAGAGTTCAAGCTGGCTCTGGAGAGCCATCCGAAGAGACCGGACCTAATTTACGACATCGGGGACTACGCGATGAGACACAGCCAGGCCGAGCGCTTGATGGAGGTTGCCGAAATTGGAGCGCAAGCGGCTCCCGCGGACCCGCGTGGCATGTTCTATCGAGCGGTGGGTTTACTCCTCAAGAACGAGAAGCCGGAAGCAGCCGAGAAACTGTTGCGGGAATATTTGCAGAAAGCGCCAAAGCGCGCGGAGTATCCGCGATATTCGACCGCGCACGAATGGCTGGGCCGCTTGTACGAGAACAAGGGCGACAAGAAATCGGCGGAGAAAGAGTATCAGGCGGCGCTGCAACTGGATCCGAAAGACAAGAGCGTGCGTGAATCGCTCAAGCGGGTAGGGAAGAATTGAAGAAGAGCGGGGATAGTGTTGCGTTCGGATTGTGCGCCGTGGGCGGGTTCGGCGGATCCGGGCGAGTGGAACTTGGGCGAATAATACCGGTCGAGTAAACCTTCATGATGGATCTGAAAGAAACACTGTCCGTATCGATCGACGCGCTGCGGGCTAATAAGTTGCGTGCGATGCTGACATCGCTGGGCGTGATTATTGGGAGCGCGTCGATCGTGCTGGTGGTCACGGTGGCGCTGACTAGCAAGAAATTTGTCATCTCGAAAATTGAAGCGGTGGGCTCGAACGTGGTGTGGGCGGAGCTGGTCAGAAGCTCGGAAAAGGCCCAGCCGCTGAGCTACGAACTGACGTTGGACGATATGGAGGCGGCGAAGAACGCGATTCCGGAAATCGTGCAGGTGGCCGGGACGACGGACGTCCAAATGACCGTGGTGGCTCAGGGAACGGTGAGGCCAGTCACGTTGATTGGGGTGACCGCGGGATACCGGGAGATCCGGAGGTTGGTCGTCTTGCGTGGCCGTTATCTCGATTCCCTGGACATGGAAGCGCGGAGCAAGACGTGCGTCATTACGCCGCAACTCGCTAAGCGGCTTTTCGGACAGGACAACCCAGTGGGCCGCGACTTGCACGTGGGAGAACTCATCTTCACGATCATCGGGGTCTTCAACGAGCGCGTGGAAACCTTCGGGCTTTCCGACATTCAGACGGAAACCGTGCTGATCCCCTTTGGACTGATCAAGTACTACACGGGCGTGAATACGCTGAAGGTGCTGGACGCGCAGGCGGCGACTCCAGAGGACGTGCCGAGCGTGCAGCGGCGATTGGCAGAGCTGCTCGCGAGCCGGCATCCGGGCGGCGCGGAGTATCACGTGCAGACGCTGGCGGCGATTTTGACGGCGGCAAAGGATATTTCGCTGGCGCTGACAATTGTGCTGATCCTGATTGCGTTCATCGCGCTGCTGATTAGCGGGATCGGGATCATGAACATCATGCTGGTGACGGTGACGGAACGCACGCGAGAGATCGGGATTCGGAAGGCTATTGGAGCGGCGCGCAAGGAGATCATGTATCAATTTTTGACGGAAGCGATTTTGATCAGCGGGGGCGGGGCAGTGCTGGGGATTTTGATCGGGTTGCTGGTGCCGGCGATCGCTCAAGTGTTTCTTCCGGGGAACCTGCGTGTGCCGGTTTCGCCGCTGAGCGTGGTGCTGGCGTTTGTGGTGTCGTGCTCGACTGGATTGTTTTTTGGATATTTGCCGGCGAATCAGGCGGCTAAATTGCAGCCGATTGAGTCGTTGCGCTATGAGTGAGGCGAGTTTGTAGCGAGCGAGATCGGGAGCGCACGTGGGCAAAAGAAGGAGCGGGGGAATGCGAAGAACTACTGTGGCGGTGAGTAGCGCGGCGTTTGCTTTGCTAGCAGGGACTTTGCTCTTGAGCGCAACGGCGTCGGCCCAGACGGCGGCCGTACTTCAGGCGCCGGTCGGGCAGACAGCAGGGCAACCTGGCGCAGCGGTCGCGGGGGGACAGCAGGGCGGTCCTGTGGCGCTGACGCTGAAGAGCGCGATTGAGATGGCGCTGAGAAACAGCAAAGACATTCAAATTGCGAAATTGCAAGCCAGCATGGCGCAGCACGCCACACAGGTCAGCAGAGCGGGATTTTTGCCAAATGTGTACGCCGGGTCAGGCGCAGGTTATACGTACGGAATTCCGGAGACACCTGGCGGACGTGCACCGTCGCTCTTCAGCCTGACATACACCGAAGAGATTTTTAACGAGCCGCTGAAGGGACAGGGAAAGGAGCTGGAGGAACAGGCACGGTCGCAGAGGATTGTCCTGGAGGATGTGAAGAATAGCGTGATCGTGCGAACGGCCATGGCCTATCTGGAACTGGGCAAGGTTCGGCATTCGCTCGAACTGCTGCGCGCGGAACAGGAGAGCGCGGACAAGATTGTGCAGGTGACGCAGGAGCGGCAGGGAGAAGGATACGAACTGCCGGTGGAAGTGACGAAGGCGCAGCTCACGAAAGCGCAGGTGACGCAGCGTGTTCTGCAGCTGGAGGGGCGGGAAGACGAGCTGGAAGTTTTCTTGCAGGGGCAACTCGGGCTGGGGCAAGAGCAGGCCATCGAAGTTACACCAGAAGAATTGCCTGGGGAAGCGGAGCAGGAAGGTGCAAATCTGGTGGCTATCGCGATGCAGAATAACGTGGGGCTGTTGCTGGCGGAGTCCGACGTTCGGGCGAAGGAGTTCCGGTTGAAAGGCGAGAAGCGGGGGAATTTGCCGACGCTGGAGGCGGTCAGCACGTACAGCTTGCTGGCCAGCTTCAACAATTACAGCGAGTTTTACAAGAAATTCCAGAAAAATAATTTCAACGCCGGTGTACAGGTGCAAGTGCCGATATTCAGCGCGAAAACGAGAGAGGACATCGGTCTGGCGCAGATCAATCTTCAGACGGCGCAGGCGACGCTCGCAAGCAAAAAGACGCAGGTGAGCGCCGAAGTGCGTCAGAAAACGCGGCACTTGCGGGAACGGGATGCAGCGAAGGAAGTTGCGAGGCTGGAGCTGCAACTGGCCCAGCAAAATATCGGAGTACTGCAAACACAATACGGCGAGGGCAAAGTGAATCTGCGCGAGCTAGAAAGAGCGCGGCTGGAAGAGAGCGAAAAATGGATGGCCTTCCTGGACGCGAATTTCCAGCGGCAACAGGCGCAGCTTGATTTGCTGAAGACGGCGGGGCAGTTGGATAAGGTGTGGCAGTGAGGAAGTGAAGAAGCTACGAAGTAATGAAGTAGAGACGGAAGTAAAGAAGTGAGTGGCGAGTAGTGGCTTGTGATTGGTGACTGATGCAACTGGAACAGGAAAGCTTGGTTGCGTTCTTAGAGGCTGTTAAGAAGCTGGACGCGGGCTTTGCTGGGTTGCCCGCGTTCGAATCGAAGGTACCGGGCAGCGTGGGGATCGCAGAGGCGCTCGCGGCTACTGCCGAGCGGTTGCACGATAATTATCCTTACTTTCACCCGCTTTACGCGGGGCAGATGCTTAAGCCGCCGCATCCCGTGGCGCGCTTGGCCTATGCGCTGGCGATGTGGATCAATCCCAACAATCATGCACTGGATGGAGGGCGAGCGACCTCCGCGATGGAGAAAGAAGCGGTTGCGCACATCGCAGGGATGTTTGGCTGGAAAGAGTTTCTCGGCCACCTGTGCGGCGGCGGGACGATGGCGAATCTCGAGGCGCTGTGGGTGGCTTCGCAAGTGCATCCAGGGAAGAAGATTCTGGCCAGCGAGCAGGCGCACTATACGCACAAGCGCATCAGCGCAGTCTTGCAATTGCAATGCGAGAGCGTGGCCTGTGATGCGCGCGGGCGAATGGACATGAACGCGCTCGCAAAAAAAGTGGCGCGCGGCGATGTGGGCACAGTGGTCGCGACGATGGGAACCACGGCGACTGGGTCTGTCGATCCTCTGCCGGAGATTCTTGCTTTGCGTGTGAAGCACGGATTTCGAGTTCATGCGGATGCAGCTTATGGCGGCTATTTTGGGCTTGCCGGAAATTTGGGGGAAGAGGCTACGCGGAGCTTTGCCGGGATCGGCGAGGCGGACTCGATCGTAATTGACCCGCACAAGCACGGATTGCAGCCGTACGGCTGCGGCTGCGTTTTGTTTCGCGATCCGTCGGCGGGACGCTTTTACAAGCACGATTCGCCCTACACGTACTTCAGTTCTGCGGAACTGCATTTGGGAGAGATCAGCCTGGAGTGTTCGCGGCCGGGCGCCGCGGCGGCTGCTTTGTGGACGACTCAAAAACTGTTGCCGCTGGAACGGGGCGGAGAGTTCGCGCGTGGGCTCGAACGAGGAAGAGCCGCGGCGCTAGCTCTCTACGAGAGACTCGAGAAAGAGGAGCGGTTCGCGACGGCGTTTGCGCCGGAGCTGGACATCGTGATTTTCGCTCCACGAGCAAGAAGTGTGAGCGAAGCATCCGCTCTTTCGCGCCGGATTTTCGCCGCCGCCGCTGGGAGGAATTTACACCTCGCTGTAGCGGAGCTGCCCACGGCTTTTTGGGGAGCAAATCTGGAAGCGATGCAGCGCGACCGCGAAACTATGACATGCCTGCGCTCCGTGCTGATGAAACCAGAACATTTCGACTGGATTCCTCGGATATGGGACGAACTTTCGGCAGCGACAACGGAGGCCCTCGCGGCAGAAGGCATAACACGCGCTGCAGGCTAGGAATTTCTGAAGGTCAGGTGTGTGTTCCGAGCAGAGTGTTGATCCGGCTAAGAAGTGTTGTTTTGCTGAAGGGCCTGGGAAGCATGGAAGAAACGGCTTCGGCCGGGTCGGGAATTTCCAAGACCGCCAGAGGATTGGCGGAACTATAGAGGACGCTCATCTTTGGGGAACGCTTACGCAAACAGAAAGCTAAGTCTGGCCCCGGCATCCCGTCGGGATGCATGGTGGTGATCAGCAAGTTGATAGGACCGGCGCAGGATTGAGCGAGATCGAGTGCCTGGCCGGCGCTTGCAGCCGGGAGGACAAGGTACTCAGCGTCTTCCAGAATTTCTAGCATGGTCTGGCGGCGGGATTCCAGGTCCTCGACGACGAGAATGACAGGATGAGTGGTGAATTGGGACTTCCTTCCGCGCATCCCCACCTCGATTCTCCTGGATGGTTTACCGATATTCTGTGAGTCTGGCCAAGTCTATTACGAAACGGTAAACAATGAAATAGATTTATGCCGGTTAAAACGAATCAAATCGAGGATAGCCGGTAGGGTTTGGAAAACAGATCTCTAGCGGATTGACGAAACGAGATCCGTTGGGGCGCTGGACCCAGCGAACTATGCGAAGCGTCACAATTTACAGGATAAGGAATAGCCTTATGCACCCCGCCATTGGGCGCGAAATAGCACCCGGACGGACAGCCATTTAATGCTGTAGTTGGCGTTTCGAGGCAGAAAAAGGACATTTCGCAGAAACAATTGAGCGCATGCAACCAAGTCAGGTAAACTGTTATCCAGATGTAAGGGTTCCTCTGGGTGAGCCGCAGGCGCGGCCCCAGATGTCGTCGTTCGGGCGGAATACGAAGAAATCTGCAGCTTTGCAGCTGAATTTGGAAGACTGAGGGTGAAGAATGCCGGATGTAATGAAAACGCTGTTATTGAACCCGCCAAGTTTTGAGAATTTCGATGGTGGAGCGAGCTCGCGGTGGCCCGCGACGCGTGAGATTGAGTCCTATTGGTACCCGGTGTGGCTGACATATCCCGCAGGGATGATTCCGGGAAGCCGCTTGCTGGACGCGTCGCCGCATAAGGTGAATTGGAAGCAGACGGTTGAGATTTGCAAAGACTACGAGTTTTTGATTTTGTTCACTTCGACGGTCGGCTTCACCAGCGACGTCAAGCTCATCCGCAAGATCAAGGAATCGAATCCCAGCCTGAAGATCGCGTTTGTCGGCCCTCACGGGCACATCAAGCCGGATGAAACATTGCTGGCAAGCGAAGACATCGATTTCGTGACACACGGCGAGTTTGACCACTCCGTGGTGGAATACGCGCACGGGAAGCCCGTTGAGCAGATTATGGGCGTCAGTTATCGCAAGGAAGGCAAAGTTATCCACAACGCGCCTCGTCCGCAACTTCACACCGAGGAGCTGGACGCGCTGCCGTTTGCGACCGATATTTACAAGCGCGATCTGCAAATTGAGCGCTACAACGTGCCGTTCCTTCTGCACCCTTACGTTTCGTTCTATACGACGCGCGGGTGCCCGGCGTTGTGCACGTTCTGCATGTGGCCGCAGACGATTTCCGGCCATGCATGGCGGACGCGGTCGACGGATAACGTGGCGCGGGAAGTAAAACAGGCGCTAGAGTATTTCCCACAGATGAAAGAGATTTTCTTCGACGACGACACCTTCAATATTCGAAAAGACAGGGCGATCGAGCTGAGCCAGAAGTTCAAGCCGCTGAAATTTCAGTGGTCGTGCACGGCGCGGTGCCACAGCAAGTACGAAGAGTTGAAGGCGATGGCGGATGGGGGAGCCCGTCTGTTCATCGTGGGATTCGAGTCCGGCGATCCGCAGATTCTGAAAAACATCAAGAAGGGCGCGACCGTAGAGATGGCGCGCGAGTTCATGAAGAACTGCAAAAAGGTGGGAATCAAGGTCCACGGCGATTTTATTATCGGACTTCCGGGAGAGACCAAAGAGACCATCAACAAGACGATTGATTTCGCGAAGGAACTGGATTGCGAAACGATTCAGGTTTCGCTGGCGCACGCCATGCCCGGCACGGAGCTGCATGATTCGATGGCAAAGGAAGGCTTCCTGAAGGTGGAAGCGCTGGCGGATTCGGGCGGGCATCAGTTGCCGCACATCGAATATCCACACCTCTCGAAAGCCGAGATGATGGGTGGGGTGAACCGTTTTTATGATGAGTACTACTTCCGGCCGCGCGTAGTGTGGCGCATCGTGCGCGAAGCGCTGTGGGATTCGAACGAACGTAAGCGGCTGTATCACGAGGCGACGAGCTTCTTGAAGCTGCGCTCCGAACGATGGAAGTGGGTACGGCAGGGCGGCGACGCACCGAAGCCGATGATTTCCGTGCCGGAGACGCCGTCAGCTTCTGGAAACGACTAAAGCATAAACAAGATGGCAACTGAGGGCAGGCTACGGGTCAAGACCCTGGTCATGGTGTGCGTGATGGTAGTGTGCGCCAACGCCGGTGACTTGATGCTAAAACGCGCGATGCTGCAGATTGGCGCTGTGCAGCTGTCCGAGCCGGGGCTTGCGCACGCATTCCGGATGACCGTGAGCAGCGGAACTCTGTGGGTCGGCATATTTTTTCTTTGCGGATTCATGCTCAGCTACATGACGGTTTTGAGTTGGGCGGATTATAGCTACGTCATGCCTGCGGGAGCGTTTGGGTACGCGCTACTCACTTTTTTTGCGGTTGTGTTTCTGCACGAAGCGGTTTCGCCGCGGCGGTGGGTAGGGGTGGTTCTCATTTGCGTGGGAGTGCTGCTCGTTGGGCAAACGAAACCGCGCACGACGCCAGTGACGCATGAGGCGCTGGCATGATGCACGTCGCTCTGTTTCTTTCCTTCCTCATATTTGGGAGCACTGGCGGGGAGATCGCCATCACTCGAGGCATGAAGGCCACGGGAGAGCCGGGGAGGCTGCGGCCGAAGGAGATGCTGCAATTTCTCGGCAGGGCTTTGTGCAACGGCTGGTTTTGGGCGGGTGTGCCTCTGATGGCGCTGTCGTTTTACGCGCTGCTGGTGCTTCTCTCCTGGGAGCCGATCAGCTTTGTGATTCCCGCTTCAGCTCTGAGCTACGTGGTTGGAACATTTGGCGCGAAATATATTTTGGGCGAAGAGGTGAGCACGGCGCGCTGGGCGGGGGTCGTGTTGGTCTGCGCGGGAGTGGCGCTGGTTGCACTGGGATAGGCGAGGTATCCTGCCAGGGCGCGGTTCTGCAAGTTGAGCCGGTGGGGACGTATTGGATGGAGCGCCGGCTGATTCTGCCGGCGGGCGAAAGGTGCTCGAATTTGTGCGGGATAGCCGGGTTTACACATAAAAATTGGGCGCCCGAACCTGAGCGCATAGAACACGCTACGGCTACGCTGGCTCATCGCGGACCCGATCAGCGCGGAGTGTTCCGCTCGAGCGTCCTTTCGATGGGCGCGACGCGCCTGAAAATTATCGACTTGCAGGGTGGAGACCAGCCCATCGCTACCGATGACGGCGACACCGCAATTGTCTTCAACGGAGAGATTTACAATCACCTGGATTTACGCGAGGAGCTCCAGAAGCTGGGGCACCGGTTTCATTCACATTCCGACACAGAGACAGTTCTGCACGCATTTGTCGAGTGGGACACGGAATGCTTTTCGCGTTTGCGCGGCATGTTCGCGATTGCGCTTTGGACCAAATCGTCGCGACGACTGGTTCTGGCTCGCGACCGCATGGGCATCAAGCCACTTTACATCGCGCGGCGCGGTGAAGATCTTTTCTTCGGTTCAGAGCTTAAGACTATTTTTGTGCATCCCGAGTTCGAGCGGCGCTTGAGCCTTGCGGGACTCGATTGCTACCTCTCGCTCAACTATGTTCCTTGTCCCTGGACGCTGGTTGAGGGCATCGAGAAGTTGCCGCCGGGGCAGTGGCTCGAATGGCTCGATGGGAAAGTGCGCGCCGAGACTTACTGGAATTTGCCCGCGGGTCCCATTCGCGAGCGGTCGCTCGATTCGGCGTGCGAGGAGCTGGATTCGCTTTTGCAGCAATCCGTTCGCGAGCATTTGCTTTCGGACGTTCCTCTAGGGTTATGGTTGAGCGGGGGCATTGATTCTTCGACGGTGCTGCACTATGCGGCGACGGCTTCAGCGCGGCCTATAAAGACGCTTTCTGTTTCTTTTCTTGGAAGAAGTTTTGATGAAACGGCGTACATACGAAGCGCCGCAAAGAAGTACGGCACGGATCATCAGGAATTCGACCTGAATCCCGGCGCCGATCTGCGGGGAGCGATTGAGGAATTTGCCTATTACTCGGACGAGCCCAGTTCGGACGCTGGAGCTTTACCGGTCTGGTACCTCTCCAAGATGAGCAGGACGGAAGTGACGGTTGCTCTGAGCGGGGAAGGGGCGGACGAACTGTTCGGCGGCTACCTGACGTATCGGGCGAACCAGCTAGCGCGGCCGATGCGGTGGCTGCCAAAGTGGTCGCTGCGCGCGGGGATCGCGCTTGCCGGGCTGTGGCCGGTGTCGGACGATAAGATCAGCCGCGAATATATGGTGAAACGCTTCTTGGCGGGAAGTCTTATGTCGCCGGAGCGAGCGCACGTTTATTGGAACGGAACTTTTTCCGATGCCGAGGTGGGTTCTCTGTCGGCGCTTCCATTGCCAAATTCTCTTGACAACATTCTTGGCGAGTTACGCGATTCTCCCGCGGCCAAGGATGGAGTGTCCTCATATCTCTGGTTTGACCAAAAATATTTTCTGCCAGACGACATCCTGAACAAAGTCGATCGCATGAGCATGGCGCACTCGCTGGAAGTGCGGCCACCGTTTCTGGATCATCGAATCGTGGAATTTGCCGCCACGCTGCCGCGTTCTCTCAAGATGCACGGCTCACGCCAGAAGATCGTTCTAAAACAATTGATGAAGGACAAGCTTCCCGAGATGATCCTGGAGCGCAAGAAGGTCGGTTTCGACATTCCGGCGCATGAATGGCTTCGCGGGCCGCTGCGCGAGCTTCTGCTGGATACGATGCAGCGCGGGCTCATAGAGAACAAATCACTTTTCCGGCCAGGCACGGTCCAGGAGCTGGTGCGTCTGCACCTGGAGCGCCGCATAAATGTCGGGTACCACTTGTGGGGTCTGCTGCTTCTGTTCCTATGGATGAAAAAATGGCGAATTCAAGCGGCGCCTTCTCCGGCGCCAGCTTCCTGGATACAGGAAAAAACAGGTATATCTACCTAGCGGTCCTGCTGTTTGCAGGAGCCATCTATCTGGGCTGTATCGTCTCGCCACCATCCTTGATGGACGATTCGGATGCGGTGCTGGCGCAAGCCGCCAGAACGATGATGGAGACTGGCGATTGGGTGATACCGCGTTTGGACGGGGTCGCCTACCTCGAAAAGCCGCCGCTGTATTACTGGCCGATGATTCTTTCCTACAAGCTCTTTGGAGTTCACGATTGGGCGGCGCGCATTCCGTTTGCGCTGTGTGCCATGGGGCTCGCGTGGCTGACGGCGGCGATGGGAGTCTGGGCTTTCGGCAAACGGGCGGGATTTTATGCGGGATTGTGCATGGCCACGTGCATTGGGTTATTTCTCTTCACGCGCATCTTGATTCCGGATGTGATGCTTACGTTTACCGTCGCTCTTGCCTTCTGGGCGTTGCTGCGGGCTCTCGACGAGGAAGAACGGCACCCGCGCCTTTGGGCCGCTGTTTTCGCCGCGAGCCTGGGCACGGGACTCTTGATCAAGAGTCTCGTCGGAGTGCTTTTCCCGCTCGCCAGCGGAATCATCTATTTGCTTCTAACGCACCAGTTATTTTCCGCGCGCACATGGAGGCGCCTCCATCCATTCAGCGGCGCTCTGATTGCGCTACTGATCGCTGCGCCCTGGCACATTCTTGCCGCGATCCGCAATCCGCCCTATTTCTATTTTGGCCTGCACAGCGCCCCCGGGCAGTACCACGGATTTCTTTGGTTTTTCTTTATCAACGAGCAGCTCCTACGCTTCTTGAACCTCCGCTATCCGCGCGACTACGACACCGTACCGCGGCTCTATTTTTGGCTCTTCCATCTCTTGTGGCTGTTTCCCTGGAGCGTATATTTCATAGCGATCGCCAAGCTCTCTTTTAGGCCAATCTACCGCGCGGGCAGAATGCGGCTCATGGCGCTTTGCTGGATTGGTTTTCTCCTGATCTTTTTCACGTTTTCGACGACTCAGGAGTATTACTCCATGCCTTGTTATCCGGCGCTGGCTTTGCTGCTCGGCTCTGCGATGGCTGCGGGAGGGAACTGGATACGGCGCGGCACGTATGTTCTCTGCGGAGTTGCGGCCACCGCGGCCATCGTCACGCTGACTTTGTTTTTTCTCGTGCGGCATGTGCCCGCCCCGGGAGACATCTCTTCGGCGCTCAGCCAACATCCCTCGGCCTACAAGCTCTCTCTTGGACACATGGAGGACCTCACGATCGAGTCCTTTGCGTACTTGCGTGTACCGCTTTTGATTGCGGCTGGTGCTTTTCTGGTTGGCGCTGTTGGCGCGTTCCGATCCGCTGGATTGCGCGCTTTTCTCTCGGCGGCGCTGATGATGGTGCTTTTCTTTCACGCGGCTCGTTTGGCTATGGTCGTTTTCGATCCTTACCTTTCTTCGCGCCCGCTTGCGGAAGCCTTGCTCCGTGCGCCGGAAGGAAAGCTGATCTCCGGAAAGGCTTATTACACTTTTTCTTCTATCTTTTTTTATACGAACCGGACAGCGCTGATTTTGAATGGGCGCTTCAACAACCTGGAATACGGCTCCTACGCGCCCGGCGCTCCAAGCGTTTTTATTGAGGACGCTCAATTTAAGGAGCTGTGGCTGCAGCCTGAACGCTACTACCTGGTCGCGCTGGATTCGGGCGTGCCCGCGCTGGAAAATCTTGTTGGGCGGGACAGGCTCAGTGTAGTGGCAAGCAGCGGGGGGAAGAGCCTCCTGACCAATCATCCGTTGGCCGGATCGGTTTCGTCCCCGCAAACGGGCCTCATGCGGCATCAAGGAATAGTCTCTACCATTTCACGCGCTGAGATGGCGTTTTGGCCAACTTCACTTTTCGCGGCTTGCTTTGGGAATGCCTTGCTTGTAGAAAAGAACAGTCTGGTGCCTCTAACTAGAGTGGTAATTCGTGATGGTTTTTTCGAGCGACGAGGGGACAGATTTTAGCCCTAATCACGTATACTGTATTTATTAACAATAGACGGAGACTACGGCTGGGCGCTATAAGCTCGCCTTCTCATCCTGTTTGGGCTGGCGCAAGAAAAACGTGCCGCACCACGAGTCAATGGGCCCAGGGTGATTTCACTAAGGAGGAACGATGAAGATTGCTGTGCTTGGGGGGGATGGCTATTGTGGATGGGCAACCGCTCTGTACCTGTCGAAGCAAGGGCATTCCGTCGCCATCGTGGACAATTTTGTCCGCCGCCTGTGGGACCACGAACTCAACGCACAAACCCTGACTCCCATTCGTCCGCTCTCCGATCGCTTGCGCGTTTGGCAGGCGGTTAGCGGCAAGACCATCGAATCTTTCTATGGCGACGTTTGCGATTACGAGTTTCTCGCCTCCACGTTGCGGGCTTTCGAGCCGGACGCGGTTGTGCACTTCGCCGAGCAGCGCTCAGCTCCTTACTCGATGATCGACCGGAGCCACGCGGTCTTCACGCAGGTCAACAATGTGGTAGGTACGCTGAATCTGCTCTTTGCGCTCCGGGAGCATCGCCCGGATTGCCACCTGGTCAAGCTTGGGACCATGGGCGAGTACGGAACGCCGAATATCGACATTGAAGAGGGTTACATCACCATCGAGCATAACGGCCGGAAAGATATCCTGCCGTTTCCGAAGCAGCCCGGCTCTTTCTATCACCTCTCGAAAGTGCACGACAGCCACAACATCATGTTCAGCTGCAAAATCTGGGGGCTGCGCGCCACGGACCTGAACCAGGGCGTGGTCTATGGAACGACGACCGACGAGACGTCCATGGACGAGGCGCTCATCAATCGTTTCGACTACGACGATGTTTTTGGCACGGTGCTGAACCGCTTCTGTATTCAAGCGGCTATCGGACAGCCGCTGACCGTCTATGGCAAGGGCGGGCAGACGCGCGGCTTTTTGGATATTCGCGACACGGTGCGCTGCATTGAAATTGCGTGCGAGAATCCAGCGGCTAGGGGAGAATGCCGCGTCTATAACCAGTTTACAGAACAGTTTTCGGTAGGTGAGCTCGCGAAGATGACTGTAGCCGCGGGCAAGAAGCTCGGCCTAAACGTCGAGGTCGACCACCTGCAAGATCCGCGCGTTGAAGCCGAGGAACATTATTACAACGCGAAGCACTCCAAGCTAATCGACCTGGGCCTGAAGCCACACTTGCTTTCCGATTCTTTGCTGGACTCGCTGATGAACATAGCGGTCAAGTACCGCGACCGGGCAGATGCCTCGCTGATGCTGCCGCAAGTGAATTGGCGCGAGCCGCGCAATGACCGGCGCCTGCAGATGAGCAAGACGGCAAGGAACTCTTTGGGAGCATCGCGAGTCCAAACTGCGAGCGAGCCCGTGGAAAAAGCCAAAAAGCATTCTCACCACTAGGCTTTTCGCCGCCAACATTTTCATTCTTGGGTGACGCGGGCCCTCAGCGGAGGGCCTCGGCGTCGTTTGCCGTGCGCAAGGCGAGTTCCAGTCCAAGAGGGAACTCGGCCTGTTCGAGGGAGTCTTCCACTTTCCCTATAAAGCGCTGAATTATGGGCTCCTTGTTCGCCAGAAGATCGAGGAATGCCACGCGGGTGTTCCGTTTCTCCAGCCAAACACAGCGTTCATCCGGCTGCTCGTAACCGCAACGAATTTCTTGCAACGCTGGCTGCGGGGCCGCGTAAGCCCTTATGGCCAGCAGATGAGAGCCTAGATTGTCCATCGCGGGCATCCCCGTATGATCGGGCCTGCTTAAGAAAAAATGGCCCCCGAAGCGAAGTCCAGTTCCCGGGTGAAAATCTCTACGCCATCGATCCACTTCTTCGAGAAGGCAATACTCGAAATGGACGGCGAGGAGACGGTGCAGCGATTTGGCTCTGGCCACGAGCGATGAGGTCACGCGTTGCGAGCCTTGCCACGGTTTCTCCACTACAACGTGCAGGCCAGCGTCCAATGCGGCTTCGATCATCAACGGAACATGAGGTCCGGGCAGTACACAGAGCCACGCGATTTGTGCCTTGCTTGCGGCCATTGCTTCGGAGAAACGCGACCTATAGGTGCTATCAGTCTCGCCGGAAGCCCGCCGTGTCATTGGGATGCTGGAGACGCCACGGCCTTCCGCAGCGAGGATGCTCTGCATCCGCGTTGCCCAACGTCCCCGGCCGAGGATCACGTAGGGAGGTGCGTCACCCATCACACTTTCTCGCATCCATATTTATCCACAGAAGGGAATGTGAAACAGGAGCCGGCTTTCTCCGAAGCACTCATTTTTGCGGAGCAGGAGGAGCCACGGGGACGAGCATCCCTCCGCGGATGCGATAGTCAATGTCCCGCCAGCGTATGCTCCTGCGCCCGAAGCTCAGCAGCCAGATCAGCAAAGCCCACGCGTCCCACACGGGCACAAGCGCCATCTCTTTCCATACGCCGGCTTGCTTCAATCCCCAGACGCCGATCAGCCAAGTCATTGCCGCGCGCACGCAAACGTAGCCACCGAGATATAAGAAAGCTACTAGCGCGGAGGGATGAACCGACACAGCAGCGATCGACCACGCTAACCCTTGGGTAAAAATCAGGCCGATATGTCCCCAAGGCCGCATGTGCCGCATCACGGTCATCCAGCGTAGGCGCTTGAAGAAAAATTCGCCGAAGGATTTAAAGTCAGCCACCGTCTCGACCGTGTACGGCAGCAGCGCCACTTCAAAACCCTGCCCGGCAACCAACCGTCCGACAAGCAAGTCGTCGGCGGGGCGGTTCTCAATCGCGGTGTAGCCGCCGAATCCCGCGAGATGGTTTCGCGTGGTAACAATCGTCTGTCCGAAGGCGAACTTTACTCCGTCCAGTCGCCAAGCGACCATTATCCCCGGGTAAAAATCGCAAAACATGCCGATGGATTGGAGTTTCTGTAAAAACGTGTGCTCCTGCGTCGAAACGTATAGGCAAGTAACGGCACCAATTTTAGGGTCGCGGAGAGGCGCGACCACGGAACGCAGGTAGTCCGGCCGGACGCGAACGTCGCTATCGTTGATGACCAGCACTTCGTTTTGAGCTTCACTCACCAGGCGGGCCAGCTTGACGACTTTGTCGTTGGCTGCGGTATGGCCGGAGACGTGGACCACTCGAATGCGCCGGTGCGGAAAATCGCGCTTCAGCTTTTCAATGACTTCCAAAACGGCTTCGTCGCCATCGCCGATGCCAAAAAGCAGCTCGTAGTCGGGATAATCCTGATTGCAATAGCTCGCAAAGTTTTCGTATGCCTCAGAATCCAGTCCGCGAATCGGTTTGAGATTGCTTACGGGAGGCGTGTAATCCGAAGGTTGCATAGAGTTCTTAGCGTGACGGAAAAACTGCCACGAACTGTAAAGCGCGAGGAAATAATAGACAAATGGGATGGCCGCGACGCCCAGAAAAATGTAGGTGAAGTTACTCGCCGTCATTGCGGTCCCCGGGTCGGGATAGTAAAGCAGTATTTTTCAGCGATACTGGGATGACACATTGACCGGCGTTTACGATTTCGGTTCGAGGTCCGGAAGGCGGAATGTCAAACAACCGGTTCAGGGCGGCGATCATTCTTTTTTCTGTAGCCGGTCCTTTCAGAATATTCGTGGAGTTTACTGCGAGCCACAAAATAATAGCAAATTACGTTGATTTCCACTCCCCAAAAGCCGCATAGGCAGCTGATTCGTCAGCCCCGTTCGAAATACCAATGCGGTGATTTGGCCGCGCCTCATCAGGATTTTATCGACAAAGAGCCGTCGTTGGGACGCCTTCGTAAATCGTGCAATAATGATTGGGGAGCCTTCGGATGCATCCGAGTTCGCTGCGATGAAGACTTTTGCTTCTTTCTCACGATTGCTTGGCGGGCGAATTCGGGCTTTTGCGGCTCTCGCCTCTCAGTTTCGTTTCCCAATTCTGGCGCCTGGCACGCCCTCTGCGTGATGTCTTCGCGCGGCCTGCACTTCAAGACGTATTGCATGCTTCTGATTATGGTGGTCTTCGCGCCTCTCGGAAACGTGTTGCTTGGCAAGGGCATGAAAAATGTCGGCTCGGCGGTCAGCTGGGCGCCTTCGAGACTGCCTCATATCATTTCGCTGGTTTTCGCCTCGGTTTACATCTGGCTCGGCGTCGCCTCGCTGCTCACCTTTTTCGTCGCCTACATGCTTATTCTTTCCTGGGCTGATTTCAGTTATGTGCAGCCGGCTTCCTCGATTGCTCTTTTGGTCGTCGCTCTTCTGGGTTACTTCTATCTGGGTGAGAGGATTTCACCGCTGCACTGGACAGGCATCGTCGTCATTTGTCTCGGTGTTTTCGTCGTTGGGAATACTCCTCCGCGTACCACCGAGGTGCGCTGAGTATGCGCGAAGCTCTGCTTTTATTTTTCGTTGTGGTGAGCGGAACGGGCGGAGAGATTTGCGTCACGCGCGCCATGAAACGCGTGGGAGAAGTGACGGATTTTCGCCCCCTCGCGGTTGTCCGCGTCATTCTGCGCGCATTGAAGGTTCCCTGGATGTGGATCGGTGTCGCGATGATGGCGCTCGCTTTCTTTTCGCTGTTGGCCGTGCTCTCCATCGAAAACGTCAGCTTTGTCGTACCCGTGACCGCGCTGAACTATGCGGCGGGGGCGCTCGGCGGAAAATTCTTTCTCGGGGAACGCGTGACTCCACGGCGCTGGGCGGGAGTACTGATCGTTTGCATTGGGGTCACGCTGGTGTGGCTCGGCAAACGTTAAGTAAGTGTGGAAATACACGCGCCGTTGCGCGACTCTCGCCGTGCTCCATCTGACTCACCAGGCCAGCGATAAATACCGAAGCGTTCCTCTTTGTGGCAAGCTAGGAGAGCGGCGCTCAATCGATCTATCCAGGTAATCTCAGAAATCAGGAAGAGAATCTCGGCGTGATGATATTTCATTCAGGATGGCGTGATGCAGTGCTGCTTCTGGCGGCCGCGCCCCTTGGGTATTACGTTGCGGCCACTTTTGCCGCTTGGCGTTTCTTCCGCCGCGAGCGCAAGCACAAGCAGCGAAACTACGCGCCTCCCGTGAGCCTTCTGAAACCAGTCCGCGGCGTGGACTTTGCCAGTTACGAAAATTATTCGAGCTTCTGTCACCAGGATTATCCTGACTACGAAATTCTTTTTGCGGTGAATGACGACGCGGACCCGGCTGTTCCGCTCATCCATCGACTCATCGCCGAGTTTCCGGAGCGCCAGATCCGTCTGCTCGTCGGCGCGGAGAACTTGGGCGCCAATCGCAAGGTGAACAAGCTCGCGCGGCTCACTGGGGAAGCACGCCACGAAATCCTTGTTCTTACAGACGGCGATGTGCGTGTCGGCCCAAACTATTTGCACGAAGTCGTCGCTCCATTTGTGGACGAAAGCACCGGTGCGGTCACCTCTTTCTACCGCGGCATCGCCGAGAAAAACCTTGGCGCGGAGCTCGAAGCCATCGGGGCATCCAGCGATTTTTTCGCCGGCGTACTGATGGCTGAGTGGACCGAGGGCATAAACTTTGCCTTGGGCGCCTCGATAGTCACGACCAAGCGCTGGCTCTCCAAAATCGGAGGCTTTGAGTCCATCGCCGGAATGCTGGCGGACGATTACGAGCTCGGCCTGCGCATTGCCCAAGCCGGTGGACGCGTTCTTCTTTCCCGCGAGCCCGTTTGGACCATGTATCCTGCGCAAACGGCCAAAAGTTTCTGGGATCATCAGCTTCGCTGGGCACGTACGGTACGTCTCTGCCGCCCGCTTTCTTATTTTGGCTTGATCTTCACCCTTGGCTTGCCATGGGCTCTGCTGGCGGCGCTCGTCGCTCCCACAAAGGGGATCGCCGCTGCCTACCTGATCGCCTACCTTGTGTTGCGTCACGTCATGGCTTGGACCGTCGGAGTCTGGGGAGTTGGCGACGATGTGCTGCGCCACAAACTCTGGCTCGTTCCGCTGCGCGACGCCCTCTACTCGGCCGTCTGGTTAGCGAGCTTTGCTTCCAACCGCGTCACCTGGGGCGGTCAGGAATTCACCATGAGCAAAGGCCAAATGGTGCTCGTGGCGGGTTCCGAGGCAACGGAATCGACGCCAGCAACTTCCGCCCGCGGTTGACGCACCAGCGAATCCCGATTAAATTAGATGTGAAGAATCGTGGCTGCCCCGGTCATCGGGATCAAGCTGCGGTTCCTTTTTTTCCTCCCATCGGCTGGGAGATCGTCCAATTGGTAGGACTCCAGACTCTGAATCTGGCTATCCTGGTTCGAGTCCAGGTCTCCCAGCCAAACTTTTTTGCTCCAATGACGCAATGTTTCCCCGCATGAGGCTGCCATGATCGCGATCATCATGGGCACGACCGGCTCCGGTAAAACCACCATCGGCACCTTGCTCGCGAAACGACTGGGATGGGAATTCGTGGACGCCGACAATTTCCATCCGCCGGCAAATGTCGAAAAAATGAAGCACGGCATTGCACTGACCGATGCGGACCGCGAGCCGTGGCTGAAAGCGCTCCATGACAAAATCGTTGAGTGGATTGCGGAGGCCCGCAACGTCGTGCTGGCGTGCTCGGCGCTCAAACAGAGCTATCGCGATGAACTGCGCGCCGGTCCCGACGTAAAGTTCGTTTATTTGAAAGGAAGCTACGAACTGTTCTCACAGAGGGTGCTCGCCCGTAAGGGGCATTTTGCCAAGCAAGATCTGCTCGCCAGCCAGTTTGCCACTCTCGAAGAGCCGACGGACGCGATCACTGTGGACGCCGCGCCATCTGCTGAACAGATTGTTTCCGAAGTGCGGAGGCAGCTTGGGTATGCCTAGAGCTCTTTCCCGCTCGCTGCATGGCAACTAATCCAGCGTAAACGCCAGATACATCAGCTTTTGATCGCGCTGAATTTGCAGCACTACTGCGGCGCCCGGCGGCAAGGCTTTCAATGCATTCCGCAGACGTTCCAGCGTGGTCATCGGTTCGCCATTCAGTGTACGGATTACGTCGCCTGCGGTCAGCGGCACTTCCGCAGTGGCCCCTGCTGCACGCGCAGCCACAATGATTCCAAATGGGTCGCGGAGCTCCGGCACCATTGCCGCAATTCTCTCGTTGATTTCTATGGCAAGAATGCCAAGCGTGGGAACCAGGTTTTTTTCCGGGTCGGCCAGCGCAGTGATCTGATCCATGTCCTTGGGCGGGTCCATCAACGCCACATCGAAACCCAGCCGCAGATTCCCCCGCAGGCTGTCCAGGTGCACTTTGTCTCCACTCTCGCGCGACATCAGATGAAAAGCCACGTACGGCACGCTGCTCGCCGCTTTACTGTCGATAGCCAGCAGGACGTCCCCAATACGCACTCCTGCGGCCTCGGCAGGCCCGCCTGGCAAAACGTCCGAGATCACAACTCCAAAGTTGCGCGGAAGCTTCAAACCTTCCGCCAACGTTGGCGTTATCGTCTGAACGACGATCCCGATTTCCGGGCGGTGCAGATGGCCGAATTTGCGCAATTGCTGGTAAGCGAGGTTCACAACACTGCACGGAATTGCAAATCCGAGCCCTTCGTTTCCGCCAGACTGCGACAAAATGAAGGTATCCACGCCGACGACTTCGCCGTCTACATTCACCAGCGGACCGCCCGAATTGCCTGGGTTGATAGCCGCATCCGTCTGGATATAAACCATCGTCGCGTCGGGATCGGTCTGCCGAGCCACCGCGGAAATAATCCCGCGAGTTACCGTATTGCGCAGCCCTTCCGGGCTTCCAAACGCAAACACCGATTCGCCTTGCTGGAGATTCCGGTAGCTGGCAAGCTTCAGTGCGCGAAGATCTGCGACATCTACCTTGAGCAGAGCGAGATCGATTTCGCTGGTGACGCCGATGATCCGCGCCGGAACGAGGCTTGTTTTTGAAGAAAGCACCGCGTCCGAGGAATCGTCGGAATTTGCGCTCGAAAGCACCACCTGCACGCGCTGCGCTCCTTTCACCACGTGCGCGTTCGTAATAATGTACCCGCTCGGATCGATGATGAATCCCGAGCCGATCGCCCTCTGCCGACCAATGACTACGCCGGTGTTCCCGTGCTCGCTTTCTTCGACCTGACCATACCCCGAGACCAGAATCTGTACCACGCTCGGAGACACTTTGCGGATCAGGGCGCCCACGGATTGATCCGTTTTGCGCAATTCTTCCGTCGAACGCCCTTGCGCCTGAGCGCGGCCGGACGAAAAGGAAACGCAGAGCAATGTGGCGATCGTGAAAAGTATTTTAGGTAACCGCCGATGTGTCGCTCTTCGAACTCGCGCTTGAGGCTCAAACATGTGCTCGATCTCCTCGGAAACTCTCTTAATAAAGGGACGCTCTCGCACGGTTCTAGGGTACATCGGATTAAACCAATCTGCGCTTTCAAGAGCCGATAGAAGTCTCTGGCGCAAAAAATATTCTCTGCTGCGGCAGCGTGCCGCAACATTTTTCAATTTCCTCGCGACCTTGCATATAGCTGAAGCATCCCATCCTCAGGGGATTGCGGCTTTCTTGTGGGCTTGTCGGAACGGGCACGTATCCCGCACCGGTCGCCTCGCGATTCGCAAAAGATGCGACCATAAACCATAATCTGAGAGCGCCTACTGAGGGATTCCAAACCATGGCCAGACTTCAATCCAAGGAAGACCAGCGGCTCGAGGAAGACCGCAATCGAAAAAAATACTGGAAGCGCTGGGGACCGTATCTCTCCGAGCGCCAGTGGGGAACGGTTCGCGAAGACTACAGTCCCGGCGGGACCGCCTGGGAATATTTCCCGCACGACCATGCGCGCTCGCGTGCCTACCGCTGGGGCGAAGACGGCATCGGCGGCATCTCCGACCGGCACCAGATGATCTGCTTTGGACTCGCGCTGTGGAACGGCCGCGATCCGATCCTTAAAGAGAGACTTTTTGGCCTCACGGGGAACCAAGGCAATCACGGCGAGGACGTGAAGGAGTATTACTTTTATCAGGACTCGACACCCACGCACAGTTACATGCGAATGCTCTACAAATATCCGCAGGCGGAATTTCCGTACAATCGCCTCGTAGAGGAAAATGGCAGGCGGAGCCGTGCGGAACCCGAATTCGAGCTTCTAGACACCGGCATTTTTGCCGAGGACCGCTATTTTGATGTCTTTATCGAATACGCCAAAGCCGACGTGGAAGACATCCTCATCAAGATCACGGCTGTAAATCACGGCCCCGAAGCGGCTATCTTGCATGTCCTGCCGTCGCTGTGGTTTCGCAACACGTGGTCCTGGGGCCGGGATTTGCGTAGACCCCGCGTGCAAAAAGCCACCAGCGTTCCCGGAAGCTTGTGCGCCGAGGTTGAACATTGGAAGTACGGCAAACGCTGGCTTCTCTGCGCTGGCCAGCCGGAGCTGCTATTCACCGAAAACGAGACTAACTTTGCTAGGCTTTTCAACGGCAAAAACCGTTCGCCGTATGTGAAGGACGCTTTTCACGAGTACTTGATTCGTGGAAACAAATCCGGCGTCAACCCACAGCAGACGGGGACAAAAATGGCCGCGTACTATCCATTGCAGCTCGCCCCCGGCCAAAGCGAAACAATCAAGTTGCGTCTCACCGACACGGAGCCGCTCGCTTCCATGGAACGAAGTTTGGGCGTCGTCGGGACTATCACGTCGCCAGGCCACGCCGACCGCCCGGAAGGTGTGCCAGCTTCGAATGATTTTGATGCGGGCTTTGACAACGTATTTTCTCTCCGCCAGAAGGAAGCCGACGAGTTTTACGCTTCCCGCGTTACCTCGGAATTATCCGACGATGCAAAAAGCGTGATGCGCCAGGCTTTGGGCGGGTTACTCTGGTCCAAACAGTTTTATCACTACGATGTTCGCAACTGGCTTGAAGGCGACCCGGCTGGGCCGCCGCCGCCGCCCGAGCGATTGAAAGGCCGTAACAAAGATTGGAAGAATCTCTACAACGACGATGTCATGTCCATGCCGGACAAATGGGAATATCCCTGGTACGCAGCTTGGGACTTGGCATTTCACTGTGTTGCCCTTGCGATCGTGGATCCGGATTATGCGAAGGAGCAGCTCATCCTTCTTCTTCGCGAGTGGTACATGCATCCCAACGGGCAACTGCCTGCCTACGAGTGGGCTTTCGGTGATGTGAATCCTCCTGTCCATGCCTGGGCTGCGTGGCGGGTTTACAAAATCGAGCGGCGCGTTCGTGGCGTGGCCGATCGTGGCTTCCTCGAAAAAGTTTTCCATAAGCTTCTGCTCAACTTCACCTGGTGGGTCAATCGCAAAGATCCCGACGGTATGAACATTTTCGAAGGTGGTTTTCTCGGTCTGGACAACATCGGAGTTTTCGACCGCTCGGCGCCTCTGCCTACTGGCGGCCACCTCGAACAATCCGACGGCACCAGCTGGATGGGGATGTATTGCCTCAACATGATGGCCATCGCGCTAGAACTGGCCAAGGAAGATCCCGCCTACGAAGATGTCGCCAGCAAATTCTTTGAACACTTCGTGAACATTGCCCACGCCATGAACGACATGGGCACGGATGGCATCGCTCTCTGGGACGACGAAGACGGCTTTTACTATGACGTCCTCCACCTGCCAAATGGCAGTGATCATTTCCTGAAAATTCGATCCATGGTTGGCCTCATTCCTCTCTTCGCCGTGGAGACCCTCGAGCCGGAAATCGTCGACCGCCTTCCCGGCTTCAAGCGCCGTATGCAGTGGTTTATTGACAATCACGCGGACGTGCCGGAACACATCGAAATGACGCAGCGTTCCGCGCGCGGTGTTCGCCGCCTGCTTTCGCTCGCGAATCGTAAACAACTGAAGCGCATCCTCAGCCGCATGCTTGACGAAACCGAGTTCCTGTCGCCCTATGGCGTTCGCTCTCTCTCTCGCTACCACCTCGATCATCCCTATGAAGTCCAGGTCAATGACCACGTCAGCCGCGTAGACTACGAACCCGCAGAATCCACCAGCGGCATTTTTGGCGGCAATTCCAACTGG
>Ga0206978_1054_pt1 | contig 27660 bp, 32 predicted proteins | sample Alteio_BWMinCont_21_FD_153477 | JGI IMG/M metagenome (GOLD analysis project Ga0206978, IMG submission 153477) | Enriched cells from forest soil in Barre Woods Harvard Forest LTER site, Petersham, Massachusetts, United States -... | ecosystem: Environmental > Terrestrial > Soil > Temperate forest >...
ATTCCTTCCGGAACCGGAAACTCGATGGGGTGCGATTTGCCGAGAGCGAACGCGACGATTTTGCCTTTGAGCTCGGCGCGGTAGCCTACGCCAACGATGTCCAAATCTTTCTTAAAACCTAGCGTAACGCCGTGAACAGCGTTGGCCACGAGTGCGCGCGCCAGACCGTGGAGCGCACGGTGGTCTTCTGTGTCACGAAGCGCCGTGAGCACGCCGTCTTTTTGCTCAAACGTAATACCGTGCGGCAGCGGGACAGTAAGTTTGCCTTTCGGCCCTTGCACGTCGACTTGGCCGCTTTGCAGCGCGATTTTCACGCCTGCAGGAACTGGAATTGGTTTGCGTCCGATACGTGACATCTGTTCGTCCTTAGCTCCGAAAGCTCAATAAATTTACAATTCGAGAGACGGGCACGGCATGCCGTGCCCCTACCAAACTTCGCAAAGAATTTCGCCGCCGACTTTGGCTTTGCGGGCGCTGCGTCCGCTCATCAAACCCTTTGGCGTCGTCAAAATGTTGATGCCCAGGCCGCCAACGACAGGGCGGATGTCGGTTGCGCCAAGATAGCGGCGCGAGCCGGGGCGCGAAATGCGCTTCACTCCGGAGATGACGCTGCGGCGGTCCGGCGTATACTTCAAGAAAACGCGCAGCATCTTGCGCGTTTTGTTTTCGTCCACCATTTTAAAGGTTGAGATGTAGCCCTCTTCCTTCAGAATGCGGGCGATTTCCGCTTTGAGCTTCGACGCAGGAACGTCCACGCGCTGGTGTTTGGCGGCCGCGGCGTTGCGAATGCGCGTCAAAAAATCGGCAATGGGATCGGTCTGCATAGCTCTCCTACCAGCTCGCTTTCACGACGCCGGGAATTTCTCCCTTGAGCGCCATACCGCGAAAACAGATGCGGCACATCTGGAACTTGCGGATATATCCGCGGGCGCGGCCACAAACGCGGCAGCGGTTGCGTACGCGCACTTTGAATTTCGGCTTCTTATGCGTCTTTGCGATTTTTGCCAGGCGTGCCATTTATTGCGCTCCTCCAGGAACGCGCAGGGGAACTCCGAGACCTTTGAGAAGTTCCCGGCCTTCCTCGTCGTTCTTTGCCGTCGTCGTTAACGTAACGTTCATGCCCTTGATTTTGTCCACGCGGGTGTAATCGATTTCCGGAAACACCAACTGGTCGCGCAGGCCCAGGGTGTAGTTGCCGCGGCCATCGAACGCGTTCGAAGGCAGCCCGCGAAAATCGCGGACGCGCGGCAGAACCACGTTGCAAAGCCGGTCGAGAAATTCGTACATCTTTTCTCCGCGCAGCGTCACGGCGCAGCCGATAGGCATGCCTTTGCGGATTTTGAAGTTGGCTATCGATTTCTTGGCGCGTGTAATGATCGCTTTTTGTCCGGTGATCTGGCCGAGCTCGACCGCAGCGGTATCCAGCAGCTTAGCGTTCTGGCTGGCTTCGCCGAGGCCGATGTTCACCGTGATCTTCTGCAGTTTCGGAACGGCCATTTTGTTTTCCCAGCCAAAGCGCTTCATCAGCGCCGGCACCGTTTCGCTACTGTATTTTTCGTGTAGTCGTGTCTTCATTTCTCTTCTCTGCCTTGTCCTTTACCTAAAAAACCTTACTTATCTAGCGTCGTGCCGCAACGGCGGCATGCGCGCACTTTCGTTCCATCCGGAAGAACGGTGTGTCCCATGCGGGTATGCTTTCCGCAGCTGGAGCAAACAATCATCACGTTCGAAACGTTGACCGGGCCTTCTTTTTCCACGATGCCGCCCTTGATGTTTTTCCCCGGGTTCGGCCGCGTGTGGCGCTTGATGATCGAAGCGTGCTCGACCACCACGGTATTTTTCTTGGCGTTGATCGAGAGTACCCGCCCCGTCTTACCCGCATCGCGCCCGGCGATGATTTTCACCTGGTCGCCTTTGCGGATACTGATGGTGTGCCGCTCGGCTCTTTCATGTCGCAGTGTCATTGCTTACCAAACCTCCGGAGCCAGCGAAACAATCTTTGTAAACTTCTTGTCGCGCAGCTCTCTTGCCACCGGGCCGAACACGCGCGTTCCCACGGGTTCGCCCGCTTCGTTGATCAAAACCGCTGCATTGTCGTCAAAGCGGATGTACGTGCCATCCTTGCGCCGCCGTTCTTTTCGCATTCGCACAATCACGGCCTTCACGACCGTGCCCTGCTTGACCTGGCTTTCCGGTGTCGCTTCCTTTACCGACGCGGTGATGACGTCGCCCAGACCGGCTTGCAGTCCGGCGTCGCCGCCCACAGGCATAATGCACATCAGCTTTCGCGCGCCGGAATTGTCGGCTACCGTCAGCCAGGTTCGCATCTGAATCATCGGTATGCTCCCCTGTCCCGCTTACTGGGCTGACGCGTTCCGCGTCAGCACTTCCTTCAGCCGCCAGCGCTTCAGGCGGGAAAGCGGCCGCGAAGCCACAATCCTCACCGTGTCGCCCTGTTTTGCCGCACGCTGTTCATCGTGGGCGTAAAATTTCTTGGAAATGCGCACCACGCGGTGATACTTGGGGTGCTGCACCAGGCGCGTTACTTCGACAACGATGGTCTTTTCCATCTTCGCGCTGGTGACTTTGCCGGTGAGTATGGTGCGCTCGCCGCGCGTCTCAGTGTTCGCTGCTGCTGCCGCTGGTGTTTCGGTTGTCATTACGCCTTCCCTGCTGCTTGCGACTTCGAAGCTGATATTTCGTGGGCGCGGAGAAGCGTCTTCACGCGCGCCAAATCTTTTTTCGATTCACGCAGGCGCTTGAGCGCTTCCGCCTGGCCGGTGGAAAGCTGAAACTTCAGCCGGAAAATCTGTTCGGTGAGCTCTTTTTGCTGTGCTTCGAGCTCGTTCACGCCTGCCTCACGAATTTTTTCAATGCGTCTCGGCATAATTACAAGCTCCCCGCGCGAGTAATGAACTTCGTGGGAATCGGCAGCTTGTGCGCTGCCAAGCCCATGGCTTCCTTGGCCGTCGCTTCGTCCACACCGGACATTTCGAACATGATGCGTCCCGGCTTCACCACTGCCACCCACTTTTCCGGTGCGCCTTTGCCTTTGCCCATGCGGGTTTCCGCCGGCTTCTTGGTGAAAGGCTTGTCCGGAAAAATGCGGATCCAAAGTTTGCCGCCGCGCTTGATGAATCGCGTGATAGCTACACGCGAAGCTTCAATTTGGCGGTCGGTGATCCAAGCCGCTTCCATGGCCTTCAATCCGTAGTCACCGAAAGCCAGATCGCCGCCGCGCCAGGCTTTGCCATTGCGCCGGCCGCGCATTTGCTTCCGGTACTTCACTTTCTTCGGCATCAACATCGCTGTGTTCTCGCTTCCCTAATCTCGTCGGCCGCTCGGCGGCCCGTTCGAATGGTTTTCTTTTATGCCGCGGCGACTGCGTCGCGTTCCTTCTGGATTTTCGAAGCGCGCTTCGGCACGTTCTCGCCTTGATAGACCCAGCACTTCACGCCGATCACGCCGTACGTTGTTTGTGCTTCGGCAGTCCCGTAATCAATGTCCGCGCGCAGCGTTTGCAGCGGCAAGCGCCCCTGCAAATACCATTCCTTGCGTGCGATTTCCGCGCCGTTCAGACGGCCGGCAACGCGCACTTTGATGCCTTTGCAGCCAAATCGAAGCGCCGAGTCAACGGCTTTGCGCATTGCGCGGCGGAAAGCCACGCGCTTTTCAAGCTGCAACGCGATCGATTCGGCAACGAGTTGGGCATCGAGCTCCGGGCGGTGCACTTCTTGAATGTCGATATGTACTTCGCGCTTGGTGCGCTTCTGCACTTCTTGCTTCAGCTTGTCGATTTCGGCGCCTTTGCGGCCAATAATGATTCCCGGACGCGCCGTATAGATTCGCACAACGAGCTTGTTGGCGGCGCGTTCGATATCGATCGAGCTGATGCCTGCGCTCTTGAGCTTATCCTTCAGTTCGCGGCGCAGCTTCACGTCTTCGTGAAGAAGATCGGCGTAGTCGCGGTCAGCATACCAGCGTGATTTCCACGGCTTGTTGTAGCCCAGGCGAAACCCGTAAGGGTGTGTCTTCTGTCCCATTACTTCTTCCCCTTTTTCGACGGCGTGCGCTTCCCGGTCAAAGCCTTGCGTACGCGGCGAATCGTTCCGCGGGCGCCCTTCTGTGCTTCGGCTTCGGCCAAGTTGGACGCGACGCGTTCGGCGGCGGCGACATGATGCTCGGCAACGCCAACCCACAAATGAGCGGTGCGCTTCTGATAACGGAATGCCCGGCCCATCGGCGCGGGACGAATCCTCTTCCACCGCGCGCCTTCATTCACATAGCACGTGGAAACAAAGAGTTGATCGACATCGAGCGGCGAGCCCGAGTCTTCGGCTTTGCGCTCGGCGTTGGCGATGGCGCTGCGCAACACTTTTTCAATGTGCTTGCCAGCGCGCTTCGGCGTATAGCGCAGCGTCTGCAAAGCGTCTTGCGCTTTCGCACCGCGGATCATATCCATCACGAGACGCGCCTTTTGCGGCGACATTCGCACGTGCCTCGCCAGCGCGTGCGCTTCGATAGTTCCGGCGGTTTGTGTTTGTACGTCAGCCATAAATTATGCCTTCGGCGCCGGAGCTGCGCCGCCTCCTGCTGGTGCTCCTGCTCCACTCGGTGCTGCGCCGCCTGCCGGAGCCGCGCCTGCAGCCCGCTCTAGCGCCGCTTTGACGGCGTGTCCCTTGAACGAGCGCGTCGGCGAAAATTCGCCCAGCTTATGCCCGATCATCTGCTCGGTCACATACACGGGAATGAATTTCTTCCCGTTGTGCACGGCAATGGTGTGCCCGATCATTTCCGGCACAATCGTCGAGCGCCGCGACCAGGTCTTTACGACTTTCTTTTCATTCCGCGTGTTCAGTCCTTCGACCTTTTCACGCAAGTGGCCATCCACAAACGGCCCTTTTTTCAGTGAGCGTGCCATCGGTTCCCTATTCCTCCACTCGGCGCAAGCGGCCCCACGGCGCGCGCCGCATCTTCTTGAATCCTCGTACCGGCCCCGGAACGCGATGCGACTTCGGGCAAAACGGGCACACAAACCGCGTGCCTTGCGCGTTTGGAATCCGCTCCACAATCACCGCCCAGCCCGGCTTGCACAGCTTGTACAGAACCGGCTCCGGCGGCGGTACTACTACTTTCCCTGTTGGCCGCACCGGCTTCGTGCTCTTTGCCGCTGCGCGCTTTACGACTCTCTTTGCGGGCCGCGCCGAGCGCTTTGCCGCCGCTCGCCGTATCGATCCCCGCCGTCCTGCTGCTCTTGACCTAGCCGTCCGTGTTGCTCTCATCGCGTTTGCTCTCGCCGGGCCGCTCTGCCATCACCGCCCAGCTTCCAGCGCTTGCTGCGTCACGCTTGTTCGTCTATGTCTTTTACTTCCTTCTCTCAACGATGTTGCGGTCCGTACGCTTGTTGTTCCGCGTCTTCTTGCCCAGCGTTGGGAAAGCCCAAGGGGTTTGCGGGTGATTGCCCTTCACTTTGCCTTCACCGCCGCCGTGCGGGTGATCCACAGGGTTCATAGCCACGCCGCGCACCGTCGGCTTGATGCCGCGCCACCGCGTGCGGCCCGCCTTGCCGAAAGTTTCATTCTCATGGTCGAGGTTGCCGACTTGCCCGACCGTCGCCATGCAATCCAGCGAAAACTTGCGAACTTCGCCGGAAGGCAGTTTTACCAAAGCGATGTCGCCTTCCTTGCTCAAGAGCTGCGCCGAACCGCCTGCCGAGCGAACCACTTGTCCGCCGCGCCCGGGATTCAGCTCCAGGTTGTGGACCATCGTGCCGGGAGGAATGTGCTTGATCTGAAGCGCATTGCCCGGAAGAATGTCCGCGCCTTCGCCGGTCGAAACCGTCGCTCCTACTTCAAGCCCCACCGGGTGCAAGATGTACCGCTTGTCACCGTCGGCGTAGTGCAAGAGCGCGAGGTTCGCGCTGCGGTTCGGGTCGTACTCGATCGCCGCGACCTTCGCCGGAATGCCTACTTTATCTCGGCGAAAATCCACTTTGCGGTACTGCTTCTTGTGGCCGCCGCCGCGATGCCAGACCACGATTTCGCCGTGGTTGTTTCGCCCGCCCGAGCGCTTCTTCGGCTCGAGCAAAGACTTTTCCGGCTCTTGCTTCGTAATGTGGCTCTTGTCCACGACGGTGATAAACCGCCGCGAAGCCGTATATGGATTAAAGCTCTTCAGTCCCATCGCTGCCTCTTACCTCTTACTTAATCTCGTTTCGCTCGCCGTGGCCCAAGCTGCTTTCTGTGCTACAGGTTCTCCGCGTACTCAATCATCTTTTCGTCTTTTGCGAGCTTCACGTACGCTTTCTTCCAATCGCGCCGGTAGCCTTCGTTTTGTCCGCGGCGGCGCATTTTGCCGACATAATTCGCCGTACGCACCGCGGCTACTTTCACTTTGAAAATCTGCTGAACCGCTTCTTTGATCTGCGTCTTGGTAGCGTTTGCGGAAACCTCAAACACCACCGTATGCTGCGTCTCCTTCACGCCCAGGCCTTTTTCCGTGATGATCGGCCTGCGAATAATTTGATAGTGCGGGGCAGCCATGATTTATTCCTTCCCCTTTTTCTTGGCCGGTTTTTTTGCAGCTTTTTTTGTGGCCGGCTTTTCTTTCTTCGCTGCCGCTTTGGCCTTCGGCGCTGCGGCTTTCTTTACCGGAGCAGCCGCGGGTGCGATCGTTTCCACGTCAGGAACCACCACCGGACGCTTCTCCGGATCGAGTGTGTGGCTCAGCCGCACAACCGAATCTTTCGAGAGAATGACCAGGTCATGTTTCAGCACGTCGTAAACATGCAGAACATGCGGCGCGGCAACCTTCACGCCTTCGAGATTGCGGCTGGCGAGTTCCAAGTTGCGATTTTCGCCGTGCGAAACCAGCAAAGCCGACTTGCTGCCGTTCAGCTTCCCGAGCGTCTCGCGCAATCCCTTGGTCTTGTGCGTTTCGAGATCCAGAGCATCCACAACGGTCAGCCTCTGTTCCGACAATTTCGCGGACAGCGCCGAGCGCAACGCGCCTAGCAACATCTTCTTCGGCAACGCGTAGCTGTAATCGCGCGGCTTCGGTCCGTGAACCGTTCCGCCATGGCGCCACAAAGGCGAACGAATAGAGCCAACACGCGCGCGGCCTGTGCCTTTTTGCCGCCACAGCTTGCGACCGGCGCCGCTTACTTCGCTCTTGTCCTTGGTCTTGTGGGTGCCCGAGCGAATCTCTCGCTGATACCAGCGCGTCGCTTCGTGCAGAAGGTGGGGATTCACCTTCGCGCCAAAAATCGCGTCGGCGAGCTCCACTTCACCCACTTTCTTGCCACTCAAATTGACTACGTCCACGACCGGCATAATTTCTCGTCCTTCTCGAAACTCGATAAAGTCTTACTGCGCCTTCTTCTTTTTGCGCGTCTTGCTGATAAAAATGTACGTTCCGCTGGGCCCCGGCACGGATCCCTTTACGAGCAGCAGGTTCTCGTCCGTGTCCACTTTCACGACTTTCAAATTCTTCGCCGTCACTTGGGCATTCCCCATGTGACCCGGAAAGTGCTGGTTCTTCCAAACACGCGACGGAAACGAACTGCCGCCGATGCCGCCCGGCGCGCGGTGAAACATAGATCCGTGCGTCGCATCGCCGCCAGCGTAGTGCCAGCGCTTCACGCCACCGGCAAATCCCTTGCCCTTGCTGACGCCGCTTACATCCACAAGCTCGCCCGCCGCGAAATTCTCCACCAGTACGCGGTCGCCGACTTTCGTTTCGTCCGCCGACTCTTCGATGCGCACTTCTTGAAGCACTTTCATCGGCGCCACGCCAGCCTTCTTGAAATGCCCGGTCATGGCCTTATTCACGCGCTGCGGCTTGACGAATTCCACGAGGCCCAGTTGTGCTGCTTCGTAGCCGTCGACTTGTTTTGTCCGGCGCTGCACTACGACGCACGGTCCCGCTTGCAGCACCGTGCATCCGACCAGCGTTCCGTCTGTCTGAAAGATCTGCGTCATCCCCAGCTTGATTCCGATAATCCCGTTGACCGCCATCGCTTCGTCTCTCTCTTTCGCAGCGTGCCTTGCTTCTGGTATTGGCTGCGTCCTTCTCAAGATGCCGGGCCAAAGCCCGGCCGCTACAAAAACTGGTTTTACTTTACGGCGTGACCGAACGCCTTGATTTCCACGTCCACGCCAGGCGGAAGATCGAGCTTCATCAACGCGTCCACCGTGTCCGGCGTCGGCTCGAGAATGTCAATCAGCCGCTTGTGCGTGCGCATCTCGAACTGCTCGCGCGATTTCTTGTCTACGTGCGGCGACCGCAAGACCGTCCAACGGTTGATCGTGGTCGGCAGAGGAATCGGGCCCGCAACATCCGCGCCCGTGCGCTTTGCCGTATCCACAATTTCCTTAGTGGACTGGTCCAGAATGCGGTGGTCGTACGCTTTCAAACGAATGCGAATTTTGTCACCTTGTCTCATTTAATTAATCCACAACCCTCTCTAAATCCGATTACTCGATGATTTCCGTTACGGCGCCGGCGCCGACCGTGTGGCCGCCTTCGCGAATCGCGAACCGCAATCCCTTTTCGAGAGCCACCGGCGTGATCAGCGTCACTTCGCAGCTCACGTTATCTCCAGGCATCACCATCTCGACGCCTGTCGGCAGCTTCACGTCGCCTGTCACGTCCGTTGTCCGGAAGTAGAATTGCGGCCTATACCCCGTGAAAAACGGTGTGTGCCGCCCGCCTTCTTCCTTCGTCAATACGTACGCTTCCGCCTTGAACTTCGTGTGCGGCGTGATCGAGCCCGGCTTGCAAACTACTTGCCCGCGCTCCACGTCGTCTTTTTCCGTGCCGCGCAACAGCAATCCAACGTTGTCGCCGGCCAGCCCTTCGTCCAGCAGCTTGCGGAACATTTCGACGCCTGTCACAACCTTCTTCTGCGTCGGACGGAATCCCACAATCTCGATTTCTTCGCCAACCTTCACTTTGCCGCGCTCGACTCGGCCCGTAACCACTGTTCCGCGTCCAGAGATCGAGAAAATATCTTCAATCGGCATCGCGAACGGCTTGTCGATTTCGCGCACGGGCTGCGGTACGTTCTTGTCCACCGCTTCCATCAGCTCGTCGATTGACTTTTCCCACTTCGCGTCGCCATTCAAAGCCTGCAGCGCCGAGCCCTTCACCACAGCGATCGTGTCGCCAGGAAACTGATAGCTCTTCAGCAACTCGCGCACTTCGAGTTCCACCAGTTCAAGCAACTCCGCGTCTTCCACCATGTCGCACTTGTTCAAAAACACGACAATGGCCGGCACGCCGACTTGCCGGGCGAGCAGAATGTGCTCGCGCGTTTGCGGCATCGGTCCATCCGTCGCCGCCACCACCAGAATCGCGCCGTCCATCTGCGCCGCGCCGGTGATCATGTTCTTGATGTAGTCCGCATGACCGGGACAATCCATGTGCGCGTAATGACGATTCGGCGTCTCATATTCGACGTGCGAAACGGCAATCGTGATCCCGCGCTCGCGCTCTTCCGGAGCGTTGTCAATCGAATCAAACGCCCGGAACTGCACCTTCGGGTTGTGCTTCGACAGCACTTTCGTAATCGCCGCCGTCAGGGTCGTCTTGCCATGGTCAATGTGACCAATCGTCCCAATGTTGCAATGCGGCTTGCTGCGCTCGAATTTCTCCTTGGCCATTGCCTTCTGCTCCTCAGTCGAATTCGTAAACCGACTAACTCAAAACTTGACTTACTTCTCGCCCCGCTGCTTCTTGATCACTTCCTCGGCCAGCGCCGCGGGAAGTTCCGCGTAATGCGAAAAATGCATCGTGAACGTGGCGCGGCCCTGCGTGCGGCTGCGCAAATCCGTGGCATAACCGAACATCTGCGCCAGCGGCACTTCCACGCGAATCACGTTGACGCCCGCACGATTTTCCGTGCCTTGAATCGCCGACCGGCGCGCATTCAGATCGCCAAACACCGGAGCCATATATTCTTCGGGAACGACTACTTCCACTTTCATGATCGGCTCGAGTAAAACCGCTTTGGCCCGCGCGCACGCTTCTTTGTAGGCCATGGAGCCGGCGATTTTGAAGGCCATTTCGTTGGAGTCCACATCGTGATAGCTGCCGTCAATCAACACGACCGCAACATCAACCGTGGGAAAACCGGCCAAAATACCATTGTCCAGCGCTTCGCGGATTCCAGCTTCGACCGGCGCGATGAATTCGCGCGGGATCGAGCCGCCTATAATCTTGTCGATGAAGAGAAAGCGGTGCTCTTTGTCGAATTTCCATTTGCCGGGATTGCTGCTTCCGGTCACTTCTTTCGCCAGTGCGTCGATGTCGTCGGTGGACATCTCTTTCATGTTCTCGTGGCTCGAGCTCGGAATCGGGTGCAATTCGATTTTGCAGTGGCCGTACTGACCTTTACCGCCCGTCTGCTTGATGTACTTGCCTTCGGCAATCGCCTTCTTACGAATCGTCTCGCGATAAGCCACTTGAGGACGGCCAACGTTGGCTTGCACGCTGTATTCCCGCAACATGCGATCCACAATGATTTCGAGATGCAACTCGCCCATGCCGGAAATCAAAGTTTGTCCGGTGTCAGGCTCGGTCGAAACACGGAACGTCGGATCTTCCTGCGCGAGGCGCTGCAACGCCACACCCAGCTTGTCCTGGTCAGCCTTCGTCTTCGGTTCAATCGCTACGGAAATCACGGGAGCCGGAAAATCAATGTTTTCCAGAATGATAGGCTTCTCTTCATCGCACAGCGTATCGCCGGTATTCACGCTCTTCAATCCTACGCAGGCGCAAATGTCGCCGGCGTAGATTTCGTCGATCTCTTCGCGTTTATTCGCATGCATCTGCAACAGACGGCTAATGCGCTCGCGCGAACCTTTTCCGGAATTCAACACGTAGCTGCCGGATTTCAAAACGCCCGAATAGACACGGATATACGTGACGTGACCGACGAAGGGATCGGACATAATCTTGAATGCAAGCGCGGCAAATGGCTGATCATCGGAGGCACGGCGCAACGCCACTTCATCGGTATTGGGATCCGTGCCTTCGACAGGAGGAACATCAGTAGGCGAAGGAAGATAGTCAACTACCGCGTCGAGCAGCGGTTGAATGCCCTTATTCTTGAATGCAGAACCCGCCAGCACGGGGACGATCTTCAGATTGAGCGTCGATTTCCGCACCGACCTGCGCATCTCTTCAAGAGAAAGCGTGCCTTCGGTCAAATACTTGTCGATTACTTCGTCGTCGTGCTCCGCGATGTAGTCCACCATCTTGCCGCGGTGCTCGTCGTAGAATTTCTTGTCGATCGCGGAACCCTTGAGCGCAGCCGCAACGTCCGGCCGCGAATCCACGAATGCCTTGTCCCATAATTTCTCGACCGGAAACTCCTCGAACTTTGCGCCGAGTGTTTCTTCCAACCAAACGATTACCTTTTCTTCGAGAAAATCAATGATGCCGATGAAATTGTCTTCGCGACCGAGAGGAAACTGGAGGGGAACGGGGTGGGCGCCGAGGCGTTGGCGAATGGTGCGAATGACGTGGTCAAAATCCGCGCCCATGCGGTCCATCTTGTTGACGAAACAAATGCGCGGTACGCGGTACTTGTCGGCTTGACGCCAAACGGTTTCGGACTGCGGCTGCACGCCGGCGACAGAATCGAACACGCAAACGGCGCCGTCCAAAACACGCAACGAACGCTCGACTTCGACTGTAAAGTCCACGTGGCCCGGAGTGTCGATAATGTTGACGCGGTATTTCTTGCCGAAACGGTCCCACGAAGCAGTCGTCGCAGCGCTGGTAATCGTGATGCCGCGCTCGCGCTCCTGCTCCATCCAGTCCATGGTGGCGGTGCCTTCGTCCACGGAACCGATCTTGTAGGTCACACCGGTATAGAACAGGATGCGCTCGGTCGACGTGGTTTTGCCCGCGTCAATGTGCGCCATGATCCCGATGTTCCGCGTGTCTTCGAGTTTGAAAACTCGTCCCATGATCTCTTGCGTCGCCCCTTTGGTTTCCGTTGCCATTAGCGTTTCTTTTGACTCTTTCCTACTGCCGGTCTAAAGACCGGCCACTACAGTTACCAGCGTCTTACCAGCGATAGTGCGCGAACGCCTTGTTGGCTTCCGCCATGCGGTGAACGTCTTCCTTCTTCTTGATGGCGCCGCCGCGAGCATTGGCCGCGTCGATCAACTCATCCGCGAGCTTATCGATCATCGTCTTGCCCGAGCGCTCGCGCGAATACTGCAAAAGCCAGCGAATCGCCAGTGACTGCCGCCGGAACGGATTTACTTCCACGGGAACCTGATAGTTCGCGCCGCCCACACGCCGGGTCTTCACTTCCAGCGTTGGCTTCACGTTCTCGATCGCCTTCTTGAAGATTTTCAAGGCATCGTCGTTCGTCTTCTTCGCAACCTGATCCATCGCGCCATAAAACACGCGCTGCGCCGTCGACTTCTTGCCTTCCCACATCATCGAGCAGATAAACTTCTCCACGATGTCGCTGGCATAGACCGGGTCGGTCGCTTGTGTCCGCCGGAAAACAAGTCCTTTGCGTGGCATTGCTCTTTATCGCTCCTTCAGAATCTCTTCGCTGCACTCGCAATTTCTAGTAAGCCGTTTTACTTCGCAGCGGCAGCTTTAGGCCGCTTTGCCCCGTACTTGGAGCGTCCCTGCTTGCGATTCTCAACGCCCGCGGCGTCCAGCGTTCCGCGCACGATGTGATACCGCACCCCCGGCAGATCCTTCACGCGGCCGCCGCGCACCAGCACGATCGAGTGCTCCTGCAAGTTGTGGCCGATGCCAGGAATGTACGTTGTCACTTCCACAGAATTCGTCAGCCGCACGCGCGCTACTTTGCGCAGAGCCGAGTTCGGTTTCTTCGGCGTCTGCGTGTACACGCGAATACAGACGCCGCGCTTCTCCGGGCAACCGGCGAGCGCAGGCGACTTCGTCTTAACCAGAACCTTCTCACGTCCCATTCGTACAAGTTGTGAAAACGTCGGCACAGTCGTCCTCTTTATCTGTGACCACACAACGGTCAAAGTTCAGGTGTGACCGCAAAGCGGTCAACATCTGCGCGCAAAACTTCCCGTGGCTCTCGCAAGGCGCGCATACAAAAATGCGCGAGAGCACACATCTGTGCTGAAAGGTCTACTGCGAATCCGGAGATACAACCAGCAAGAAACTCCGTACGCACTCCAAGAGGCAGAACTACGCTCCTGGCTTCATTTCGGAGAGGCTTACTCGGCTTTGCGGGACAGGCGTCCCATTCCGGCCGCTCTTCAATCCCATTCCGTCTTACTTTGATCCGGGACCGAAGATAATTCCCTTCCAACCCACTCAACCGCTTCAACAGTTTAGCGGTCGCCCTCGTCAGGGTAGAAACACCCCCGACAAAACGTAGAGTATAAGGTAAACAACGTGCTCTGTCAAATTTCTTTCACATGCCCAAGCGGAATCCCTGTGGAAATCAAGCACTTGGGATCTTTTCGCGGATTGCCATTGCACCAGAGCCCCCATCGGAGCCTCGGACACGCACCGTGACACTCACGTCCCCAGAAACACTGGGTTTAAAGGAAGCCCGAGCCCGATTCCAAAATCACCATAAACTATTGATACGAAAACATTTAGTTAGAAGTAGCGTCCTTCTTTTCGATTTCCGCGAACGCCTTGGGCCATAACCCAAAAGCCTTCAACATGGCGTCTTCATGCTGGGAGATGAGCATCCTGGCCGTTTTTTCCGCCGACCACCGCGTGGCAAACCGTTCCGGACGGTCCGCAATCCAGTAAGCCGCAAGCGCCATGAGCGTGGCGTCCTGCGCCAGCACGTCCGGTTTCACGGCCTCGAGCGCGTCCGCCGCTGAGTGGTGTGTGTTTTGATATTCCGGCGAATCTTGATCCATGTTGATACCCGGCAACCCGGCCATCGAAAATGGGAGGGTGTCTGTGCCATCCTCCACCTTGTCATCCACTTTAACTTCGCGAATGTCCGCGAGCGCTAATGCGAATGGCCTGAAAACTTCCACCAGGTCATCGCGCCCGCCTAATTGAAAGGACTTCACTGGCCCTTGGCCGTTATCAAGAATCAAGCTGCCTAGGTGATTCGCCATTTCCGCCTGATGCTGCTTCACATACGCGAACGAGCCATCGATCCCCTGTTCTTCTCCCGTGAACAACACGAAGCGAATGGTTCTGCGCGGTTTCATTCCGCTGCGCACAATCGCATCGGCTGCACCGAGCGTGCAGCTGGAGCCCATTCCGTTGTCCGTCGATCCCTCGGAAAGATCCCACGAATCCAGATGCCCACCCACCACGAGCACCTGTTCCGGATTCTCACGCCCGCGAATTTCTCCCACCACGTTTGCACTCTCCACAGGCCCGTTCGTGAAAGTGTTTTGCACGTTGAAGTGCACACGCGGCACCAATCCACGGACAAGGTAGCGCTCCAACTGTCCCTGGTCTTCGGCTGTCATCGAAACCACGGGAACCACGAAGTCCGCATCGAATCCAAGAATCCCCGTATGCGTCAGATTCATTCCGGCGGATTTCCCGCCGCCTTGCCCGCCGATTACCGCAATGGCGCCCGCTTTTCCAGCGGCCCTCAGAAAATCACCGAGCTGCGCGAACAGTTGAATGAAGCTTTTGTTCGGCTCGCCACGCATTACGATCAGCGGGACTTTCCCGGTAAAGCGCGACATGCTTTTCATTTCGCCGTCGAGGTCGAAGAGGTTGACTGCGACCACGTCGCCTTCCGCGCCTCCCGCGGGCGTAGACCCCGTCCAACCCATGGCATCGATGTGCAGCGGTCTGCGGATCGGCGACAATATCTCCGCCTGTGCTATCCCTCGCGTCCAGCCTCGCCACAATTGCCATTTCTCCGCGTGGACATTCTCGAGCCCGATGGCCTTCATCTTCGCCAGGCCCCAATCGATCGCCTTCTGCGCTTGCGGCGACCCTGTCACGCGCGCGCCGACGTCGTCGCTCAATTCCGTCAAATACTGAAACGCATGCGAATCCAGCATCCCCTCCCCTGCAATTTTTACAAGCGCAGGTTTCGTGCCGTCTTCATTGGGTCCTTTTGCCGTCGGCCTGTTTTCTGCGCTCAGGCCCAGCGCCGCCACCAACGTTATGGCCGCAACCCATCCACAAATCTTTCGCATTCCCGGTTCTCCTCTTACCCCAAGCGATTCGGCACAAAACTCTACCATGCCATCAGACGGACAAACCTCCAAACGGTAATCGCAAGTCCGATGTGCTCGCTCCACCACGGCTTCATACTCGTGTATAGCGCGCAACGGCGCCAAAGCCGCCGCTTTACGCCACTTCCCTCTCGCCCTAAACTGCCTGCGAGGCCAACGTGAAAGCTATTCGTTTTTTCCTCTCCGCGATCTCCATCTCCCCAGCAATTTTTCTTCTAGGTGCGTCTGCTGCAAGACCGCAGCAGGCGCAAGACCCATCCCAAAAGCCTGCTGAAAAAGCCCTAGGAAAAACTCAAGAAAAAACCCAGGAAAAAGCCGCGCAGAAACCCTCACCCAAACTTCCCGCCGAAATCGAACTCCTGGAGACCCGCATCCGCTTTGAAACGGATGGTTCCAGCCGCAAAGAAGTCCACGCCCGCGTCAAAATCAACGACGAACTTGGGGTCCGCCAATTCGGCCGCCTCAATTTCGATTTCAACCGTTCCTTCGAACAAGTGGAAATTCCCATCGTCCGCATCACGCACCCAAGCGGCGGTACCGCAGACGTTCTCCCAAGCGCCATCACCGACACGCCCAACCCCGCCGTCGTCAACGCTCCCGCCTACCAAGACGTCCGCGTCAAATCCGTCCGCATCCTCGGCCTCGAACCAGGCGACACTCTCGAATATCGCGTCATCACCGCGACGTCGAACCCTCCTTTAAAGCTTGCCGAATGGCCTTCGCACACATTTGATCACTCAGGAGTCGTGGCTCACGAAATCTTCGAATTCGACGTCCCGCCTTCCTTCGCTCCGGCCGATATGTACGTAGTGAAAAACGAACAGATGCGGCAAATCCTTCAATCGCGCCAATCGTTCCCGAAGCAAGGATGGATGACCTCCGAACCAATCGGGGAAATCCCACCGGAAGAACTGAAAAAATTGCCGATTCAGCTTGAATCGCGCAAAAAAGCGCCGAGCTCCGGACGAGCGCCGTCAACTGCCAATCCTGCGGACTCCCCGCAACAGGCCCCTGCGGAATCGACGGAGCCGGAGCGTCTTCAGCCGCCCGGCACCGCGGACGAGCTTCCGGTGGACGACCCAAAACGAATCCAGCTCTACGTAACCCGCTCTGCGCCGACCGTATCGATTCAGAAGATCGGTGACGGACAGGACGCGCGCGTCCTCTGCCGATGGGACCGCACGGCCCCATCTAAAGAGCCAGAGCGCGCGCCAGACACGGATATCGCGCAAGACATGCCGGACATCGAGCTGGGCCACACTTTCTCGTGGTGGGGACTTTCGCACCAACTCTATTACGCGATGCTCACTCCAAAAGAGCTTCCCGCTGAAGTTACGGAGCAAGCCGACAAATTGACTCACGACGCAAAAACTTCGCAAGAAAAAGCGCAGCGAATCTTCGATTTCGTTTCTCAGAAAATCGCCACAGTGGACCTTCCGCTTGGGGCAACTGGTTTTAAACCGCGTCCGGTCGCTGAAGTTCTCTCGTCCGGCTACGCAAATCCAGAAGACAAATTTGTCCTTCTTGAGTCACTCGGTGCCGCGGCTAAAATTGGCTTTAACGGTCTTTTCATTGGGCCTTCGAAAAAGATTGGGCCCATCGTTGGCAGCCCCTCGGCTCTTACGCATCTCGTCATCGAAGATGGATACCCCGGCGGCTGGGGTGACCCAAGCCTTGAAGTGGCTCCTTTGGGTTTGCTTCCGCCCGCGTATCTGGGAAGCATGGCTCTCGTGATGGGCGAGTGGAGCGAGATCCACGACGTTCCTTCGGAGGTGTGGAGCGCTATTCCCAAGAGCCTGCCGTTCCCTTCATCGCAAAAAGTGGATTTGAACGCGTCGCTGGACACCGAAGGCAAGCTAACCACGAAAGCGAAATACGTCATTCGCGGAAACAATGAGCTGCTGCTGCGCGTCGCGTTTCACAAAACGCCAAAGGACAATTGGAAAAACGTCGCGCAACTTTTGGCGATGTCCGACGGCTTCCGCGGCCAAATCACAAACGTGACAACCTCGGATCCCTACGCAACGCACGAACCCTTCACGGTCGAGTACGAAATCACCCAGCCGAAATTTGTGGACTGGTCGAAAAAGCTGCTTCGCATCCCTGCTCTTATGCCTGTGCTGGGACTTCCAGATCCGCCAGCGAAGCCGCCGGTCGCTGGACCCGCTCCTTCCATCGACCTGGGCACGCCTATCGATGTCGAATTGAACGCGACACTTCATCTTCCTGCCGGTACAACAGCGCACATCCCCGCTGGCACGTCCGTCCAGCGCGATTTCGCCGCCTACACGTCGCAATACTCCGCAAAGAACGCCACACTCACCGCTTCCCGCCATCTCAATTTTATTCTGAAGGAAATTCCCGCCGACCGCGCCGCCGATTACAACGCTTTCCTGCACGCGGTGCAAAGCGATGAATCGCAGGTCTTTACGCTTGAGCGCGCGGACACAACTCCTGCCGCCTCACAAAAACCATAAGTTTTTCTCAGTTTTGCCGCGAGAAAGTGGTATGGCTGCGAGGTACTCTTTTCTAGGAGTGGTTCAGCTCTTCTCCGCGACCTCTGTGACCTCTGTGTTAAATTCCCCCCGCCCAATCAGCGCAACTCTTCCGACGGTATCTCGCTTTCTTTACTTCGATACTTCCTACTTCTTTACTTCATTCACTTAATCTGCATCACTTCCTTTTCCTTCGCCGCGCTCAAATCCTCAATTTTCTTCGTCTCCGCGTGAGAAAGTTTTTCCAGCTCGTCCAACGACCGCTTCTTGTCGTCTTCGCTGATCTTCTTCTCTTTTTCGAGCTTCTCGATCGCTTCCTTCAGATCCCTGCGAATATTTCGGATCGCTGTCCGGTGATTTTCCAGTACCTTATGTAGTTGCTTCACCAAATCCTTGCGCCGCTCTTCCGTCAGCGAAGGAATCGGCACCCGCACCACTTTGCCGTCATTCGTCGGATTCAATCCCAGGTCCGATGTCCGAATCGCCTTGTCAATCAAAGCCACCGCACTAGGATCCCACGGCGCAATCACAATCATCGTTGCATCCGGTACAGTCATGGTCCCGAGTTGATTCACCGGCATCGGCGTACCGTGATAATCCACGCGAACGTTGTCGAGAAGCGTCGCATTCGCGCGGCCCGTGCGAATCGTCGCCAGCTCTTTGCGGAAATCGTCCACAGCCTTTTCCATCCGCGTTCTTGCGGCGGCCATCGCGTCTTTCGTTGTTGCAATCGTCGTCATCTTCGAAGCCCTCGAAACTGCTCTATGCCGGAGTCACCTTGGATCCCACGCGTTCACCCATCACCACCCGCTTGATGTTTCCGTGCTGGTTCATGTTGAAAACCACGATGGGCATCCCGTTATCCATACACAAAGAAATCGCTGTCGCGTCCATTACTTTCAAATTCTGGTTCAGCACGTCGCGATAAGTGATCGCCGCAAAAAACTTCGCCCCGGAGACTTTCTCCGGATCGGCATCGAAAATTCCGTCTACGCGCGTCGCTTTCAAAATCACGTCCGCCTTAATTTCCATAGCGCGCAACGCCGCCGCGGTGTCCGTCGAAAAATAAGGATTGCCCGTCCCCGCGGCAAAAATCACCACGCGCTGCTTTTCCAGATGCCGCATCGCGCGCCGCCGGATGAACGGCTCGGAAACCTGATTCATCTCGATCGCGCTCAAAACCCGCGTAAACACGCCTTCCTTCTCCAATGCATCCTGCAAAGCCAGCGCGTTAATGACGGTCGCCAGCATCCCCATGTAATCGCCCGTCGCGCGGTCAATCTCGAATCCCTTCTGCCGCGCCCCGCGAAAAATATTCCCTCCGCCCACCATAATCGCGATCTCGATCCCCAGCGCGTGTACCTCTTTCAACTCCTGCGCAATCGCCTGGATCGTCTCGCCATGGATCCCGAATCCCTGCGGCCCCTGCAGCGATTCTCCGGAAAGCTTCAGCAGTATGCGCCGGTATGCCAGCTGCGCATGTCTCGGCGTTCTCTTCACGGATTTCTTAGCAGCCTTCTTCTGTGCGGCCATGGCCCCCCGGTCAGCGCCCAATAAAATCCTCGGAATTGTAACAAACTATGCCATTTGCCGCACACTTAGCTGGACTCCGCCGCTCTTAAAGCGATACAACAGAACTGCGCTGCTGCTGATCGGAACAGGTCGTGCGCTTGCGCGCCAAGCGTAACGCGAAGAACGTTTAAGGCGTCTCACAGAAGACAGGCGTTTGAGAAAGTCCCGCACCCAGGACACGCAATGAGCTGCCGACGAATCGCCTATCTGTGCTGGTCGTTGGCTGCAGCCTTCGCCGTTGCTCCGCTCCATTCCCAGGCCCCCGCTACTGATTCCAAGCGCGTCGGCCCGGCCATAAGAGTCGAAACTCGTGTCGTCGTCTTGGACGTGGTCGTCACCAACCACAAAGGCGAGACTATCCCGGACCTCCGCCAGAAAGATTTCTACATCGAGGAAGACGGCAGGCCGCAAAACCTCTCCGCTTTCGACGAACACTCACGCCACAACGCGCGGCCCCTCAACCTTCCCGCTCTGCCTCCAAACGTCTACACCAACATGCAAGCCGTCAATCCCAGCGACTCCGTGAATGTGCTCTTGATCGACATGCTTAATACCTACCCCTGGTTCCAGAAAGCCGTCTGCGACCAAGCCATCAAATACCTGAAGACGGTCCCGCCCGGCACCCGCCTTGCCATCTTCACCCTCAACACCCAACAACTGCGTCTCGCTCGCGGTTTCACCACCGACTTCTCCAGCCTCTCCGTCGCGCTGGACGATAAGAAGTCGGGCATCATTCCTGAGTCATCTTGGCTGAACACAACCCCTTCACGACACGCAGCCGAAATGGATGGCCTCAAGGCCATGATCATGATGCAGGCTTCGCCGGCCGCAGTCGGCGCCGTGAAAGAATATCTAGGGGAAGAGACCGCCTTCCGGACGGGTAACCGCAGTGAGCTAACACTGCAAGCCTTTCAGCATCTCGCGCGCTATCTTTCCGGCATCCCCGCGCGCAAAAATGTCATCTGGTTCGCGGATACCTTCCCTATAAGCTTCGCCCCCGAAGACAAAATCCACACCGCCAGACATCAAGAACACGTCCAGCAAACCTCGGACATGCTCACTGCCGCGCAGGTCGCTATTTATCCAGTCTCCGCACGCGGCCTTATCGGTGACGGTAGCTTCGACATACCTGTCGACACCCAAGCAGAAATGTTGCATGAGTTCGCCAATACCCAAATCGCTATGGAAACGCTAGCCCAGGAAACCGGCGGCCGCGCCTTCTACAACACCAACGGCCTCGACGCTGCCATGGCCAAAGCCATCGACGAAGGCTCGCACTACTACACGCTGGCCTACGCCCCAACCAACACGAAAACCGACGGCAAGTACCGCCGCATCGAAGTGAAACTTTCCAACCGCGACTACAAGCTCTCCTACCGTCGCGGCTACTACGCAGACAAACCCGAATCACCCGCGGCCGGCGAACAATCCGCCGAAGATCTCCTGATCCCCCTCGTAGGCTTTGGCATGCCCAACTTCGATCAAATCACCTACGAAATTCGGGCCAACCCGCTTCAGCCGCAGCCTGCCCCGGGCGCGCGCCGCGCTGGCCTCAACACCGAATTGCAAGGGCCTTTCACGCGCTTCGGCGTGGACCTCGCCGTCTCCCTCGAAAACTTCGCACTCGATTCCGCCGACGACGGCGTGAAACACGGCCGCCTTGAAGTGATTCTCATTGCCTACGATCGCACCGGAAAAATTATCAATATCTCCAAGCGTACGAGCCGGCTGGCTCTCCCGCCCAAAGACTTTCCCCTCCTCCAGGCCAAGGGGCTTCCCCTCCATCTCGAGATCGACGTCCCTCCTGGCGACATCTACCTCCGCACCGGGATCTACGATCTCAACTCCGGCAACGCCGGCACCCTCGGCGTTCCACTGGGAACAGTTACTGCCTCCGATAGCGCGAAGAAATAGTTCCAATCCGCACCGACGAGTATGACCCGACCAAAATAGTTCGGGCCCGCGAACGCGCAGACAAAAAAAGAGCGTCCCGACCGGGTCGGGACGCTCTGGAATGGCGTTTGAAAGTTCTATTTTATGCGCTAACGGGCGCCGGAACTGGCGCCGTTTCTGGTCCGCCCGCCGGACCGCTTCCTTCGCCGACCTTGAAGCGCACGAACCGCCGGATGGAGATATTCTCGCCAAGCTTCGCGATCGCCTGCGTGATCATCTCGCCGATCGTTACGCTCTCGTCCTTGATGTAGTGCTGCTCGTAGAGGCAGTTTTCCTCGTAGAACTTCTCCATCTTTCCCGCCGTAATCTTCTCGACCACGTTTTCCGGCTTGCCGGTGGCCAGGGCCTGCGCGCGGTAAATATCGCGTTCCGCCGCGAGCATTTCTGGCGTAACATCTTCGCGCCGCACGTACCGCGGATCAAGCGCCGCAATATGCATCGCGATGTCATGGCAAAGCTGCTGGAAGGCTTCCGTGCGCGCCACGAAGTCCGACTCGCAGTTGATCTCCACGAGCACACCAATCTTTCCGCCTGCGTGGATATAGCTGCCCACGAGCCCTTCGCTCGCTTCGCGCTGTGATTTCTTCGCCGCGGCCGCCTGTCCTTTTTTCCGTAAAATCTCGATGGCCTTTTCGATGTTTGCGCTTGCTTCCACGAGTGCCGCGCGGCAATCGCTGAAACCCGCGCCGGTCCGTTCGCGCAACTCCTTCACGAGGTGCGCAGGTATCTGCATAGCAGGCTGTTGTGTGCTCATCTTTTTTTCTCTTCGCTGATTTGAATTCTCTTATTCAATATCGTTGTTTGCAAAACGGCCCACCCCGAACCGCATGGGGCGGGCCTCACGAAACTTCTACCCGCGCAATTTGTTTAGCGAGATTCCGCGTCCGGCGGCACCGTTGCTTCGGCGGCCTCGGCGGGCTCAACAGGCGCATCTGGAGGAACTTCCACAACCGCTCCCTCCACGAAATCGCCTTCCTGCTTCTCGTACTGTTCATACGCGCTGGTATCCACGTACTCCACGCCGTCAACAATCGCCTGATCTTCTGCCGACTTCTGATCCGCCACTTGCGATTGCTGATAAGCGGTATGCCCTTCGAGCACGGAATCCGCGATCTTCGTGGTAAAGAGGCGAATCGCGCGCAAAGCGTCGTCATTACCAGGAATGATCCAGTCCACCACGTCCGGATCGCAATTCGTATCAACAACCGAGACCACCGGCACGCCCATGCGCCGCGCTTCCTTCACCGCGATCTCTTCCGCGTTCGAATCGATCACGAACATCGCGTCCGGAAGCTGCGACATGTTTTCAATGCCTTCGAGGTTCTGGTTCAGGTGCTTCATTTCGCGGCCCAGCCGCGCTTTTTCTTTCTTGGAAAGTTCGTTGATCCGGCCGTCTTCCGTCATGGCCTTCAGCAGCTTCAGCCGCTTGATCGATTTCTGCAGCGTCGCCCAATTTGTCAGCGTCCCGCCCAGCCACCGGTGGTTCACAAAGAACGCTCCGCAGCGCTTCGACTCCTCGGCGACAGCTTCCTGCGCCTGCCGCTTGGTTCCCACGAATAGAACGGCCTTGCCTTGCGCGGAAAGATCGCTCACAAACCGGCTAGCCTCGCGGAACATCTTGAGTGTCTTTTGCAGATCAATAATATGAATCCCGTTACGTTCTCCGAAAATATATTCCTTCATCTTCGGATTCCAGCGCCGCGTCTGGTGACCGAAGTGAACTCCAGCCTCCAGCAACTCTTTCATCGTAATTTCTACTGCCAAGTTTCCTCCTATTAGGATAGCTGTTTGCGGTGGCCTGTTTTTTGCCTGCGTAGCGGCGGGCTTTAGCCCACTACTGCTGAAACAAAAAAACAAACCAAAGAACAGCCTATTGCCGGCTCCTTGCCGGCCGTGATCTCGAAGGGTTTGCTCGCGCATTCCCTCCGGAGCTCGTTGCAACCCTGCCAAAGCCAGGGCAACAAAAAACTACCGCTTCGTAAACTGGAAGCGTTTCCGCGCGCCCTTCTGCCCGTACTTCTTGCGTTCCTTCATACGGGAATCGCGCGTCAAAAATCCGTTCTTCCGCAACGCAGGCCGCAACTCCGGGTTGTAACGCGAGATCGCCCGCGCCAATCCCATGCGCACCGCGCCAGCCTGCCCGCCGACGCCGCCGCCATGCGCGGTCACCTTGACGTCCACCTGATCCGCCAGGCTCGTGAACTTCAGCGGCTCAATGGCATCGTGCTTCCAAGCATGATTCGGAAAATAACTCTCCACTTCGCGGCCGTTCACCGTGAACTTGCCACTACCCGCGCGCAAGAACACTCGAGCTACCGACTCCTTACGCCGGCCCGTTCCAAGAAACCAAGTCTGTGTGCCCGCAATGGGCGTACCAGTAGAACTCAACGTTCCTCCTAAAATTGCCTGATTCCGGACACCCGGAACCACTCAACTCCACGACGGTTTTGCTCCCTGCCTAAGGCACCACTTAGAGGTGACCACTACGCGGCCACACTTTTCAAGGAACAGCAACGTGCAGAATCCAGTAGCACAGACTCCCAGTCTGTGCGTTTTTCTACAGCCGAAGCACCAACCCAGACCGTTAATCCATCCACCCTACCAGAACCCAAAGTGGCACAAACTTTCAGTCTGTCTTCCGTCCAAATCCTACGACGCAACCGCCTGCGGCCTCTGCCCAGCGTGCCTTGCCAACCCAGCCGCATCCCGGTAAATCCGCAATTTCTTCGCTCGCCGAGCCCGCAGCTTGTTCTTAGGCAGCATCCCCAAAACAGCCTCGCGAATCATCCATTCCGGCTTCGTCTCGCGCACCCGCTTCGCCGGAACCGCCTTCAATCCGCCCGGATACCCGCTGTGCGAATAATAAATCTTCTGCTCGACCTTGTTTCCGGTCATGCGAACCTTGTCCGCATTGATCACCACAACGTGATCCCCCGAATCCAGGTACGGCGTAAAACTCGCCTTATCCTTGCCGATCAGCATCCGCGCTATCTTCGTCGCCAGACGCCCCAAAACCTGGTCGGTCGCATCCACCACAAACCAGTTCGCGCCCACCTTCAGCGCTTCCGCTTCTTCTCCCTTGGCTACGTACGTCCTCATCGCTCTCAGCCACACCTTTCCCTATAGAGACAAACGCTAATCATAAAGTACGTCCCCGCTCCTGTCAACGCGATTCCCTGCCACGGCCGCCGCCCGTTCAGATTACATTCAGATTGTTTCCGACCTTGATGACAGGCTATCTTTTCGACGCCCAATTCTCGATTTTCAGACCGCTAATCCGCCGAAACTCCTTTTCGTTGTTTGTCACCAATGTCAGACCCGCCACCTTCGCATGCGCCCCGATCCACAGATCATTAGTGCCAATCATTACCCCCCGCGCTTCCAAGTTCGCGCGTATCTCTCCATATTCTTCGGCTGCTCCATCAGGAAGGCTCAAAACCGGAATCCATGTCACCAACTCGCTCAGAATGTGTCGGGCGCTCTCGCGGTTTTCACTCCGCTCTGCCCCGTATAGGAGTTCGCCATGAGTAATAATGCTCATCGCCGCTTCCCCGGCTTGTACCTCATCAAATCGCGCCAGCACTTGTGGGCTCTTTTTCTGCCGGATGTAGATACAAATATTCGTATCCAACAGGAATCGAAGGCTCATTACAGCCCCTTGCGCCGTTGCTGAGGCGGATCCTTTCTCTTCTTCGGGAACATATCTCCCGGCAAGCTCGCTAGCAGTTCAAAAGCTCGCCTTAGGCCTTTGGTCTTCTCCCGAAGCACAATCTCATCCCCGCGGCGGCTGATCTCCAGCTCCTTGCTGTTCACGCGGAATTTTTTCGGCAACCGCACCGCCTGGCTATTTCCCGATTTGAACACACGCGCTGTAGCCATCTCACACCTCTGTCATTGTATATATGCCTAGGGATATACAAAGTCAAGCAGACCAGGAAGCCACGAACTCGCGCGCTGTTTTCAATGAGGCTCGGGCCATCAGCCGGGAGTAATTTTCAGACAGCTAGCGATGCTTTTGGATGAAATGGAACGCTATCTTACAAACTTAACTTCCTCGTGGCGAACCGGCCGCGCTTGAACTAGAGTAATGCCCGCAAACGGACTCCAGATCGCTTCGATGCCCGGACGGGTTGAAGGGGAAGTAGGTTCTGCACATCACGATTCACATCACGATAGACAAACCTACCATCTGCGGCGTGTTTTAAACCCCATCAATGATTCGAATATCCCGCATCGCGCTCACTTACGCGGCCAGCCTCGCAGCAACTATCGGTATTTTTTTCTTGATTCGGTCCTTAGGACACTCGCTGGTATCCACCGGAGCGCCGGGACCGGCGGCACCCGTCAGACCACCGGCCTCCGAAGTGCCCGGCATCTTGCTTCATGTTTTGCTCGCGCTGGTTGTCATCATTGTTGTAGCCCGCATTCTTGGCGCGCTGTTTCGCCGGCTAAACCTGCCGCAGGTCATGGGGGAGGTGGTCGCCGGGATTCTCTTGGGACCATCCTTTCTTGGCTGGCTGGCCCCAGAGGTTGCTTCTCGAATCCTTCCCGTAAATACAGCACCCTATCTAGCGCTGCTCTCTCAAGTCGGCGTAGTGCTCTACATGTTCCTCGTCGGTCTCGATCTGGATACGGAACTCTTGCAAGAGCGCACCCAAGCCGCCGTGGCCATCTCGCACGCCAGCATCGTCCTCCCCTTTTTGTCGGGGGCAGCCATCGCACTCTGGCTCTATCCCCGATATTCCGCCAGCGCGGTCTCCTTCACCACTTTTGCTCTTTTCATCGGCGTAGCGATGTCTATAACCGCGTTCCCGGTGTTAGCGCGCATTCTTACGGATCGTGGAATACAGAAGACGCGTCTGGGAGTGCTTGCCCTGGCGTGCGCTGCAATCAACGACGTCGTCGCATGGTGCCTGCTTGCCTTCGTTATCAGCGTGGCGCATGCGCAGACCGGAAGTCTTTTTTTCACCTTGATCACCACGATTGGGTTCATCCTCATCGTTTTGCTGATTGCGAAGCGAGGGGCTCTATGGCTCGTGCGCTGGCAAACGGCGAAAGGCCGGACAACGCAAGACATGTTCGCGGTGGTCTGCGCTGCTTTACTTCTTTCGGCCTTACTGACAGAGCGAATCGGCATTCATGCACTTTTCGGCGCTTTTCTTCTGGGAACCGTAATTCCCCACGATTCTGTGTTGGCACACGATATTCGGAGGAAGTGTGAGGATCTAGTTGTGGTCCTTCTACTGCCAGTGTTTTTCGTTTTTACAGGCATGCGGACTCAGATTGGTCTCGTGCACGGAACTCGCGATTGGCTCGCTTGTATTTTGATTATCGGCGTGGCCTCGCTCGGCAAATTCGGTGGCAGCTTTCTCGCTGCTCAATGGACGGGCTCGGATTGGCGCGAAGCCGCATCCCTGGGCGTCTTGATGAACACTCGCGGCTTGATGGAGCTCATTGTCCTCAATGTTGGCCTGGACCTAGGCGTCCTTTCGCCGGTGCTCTTTACAATGTTCGTCATCATGGCCGTCGTCACCACGCTGGTAACCACGCCAATCCTGCATCAATTGAGAGACTCTCCCCATCCAAGCCCAGCTCCTGCCGTCAGCTGAACCAAAGCGTTCTGACCCAAGAATCAGAGCAGATCCCAACGTTCCTGCCCGTCGCAGTTGCGCTGTCGTACGGGTGCCAAGGCCCGCCGGAAGCTGTCAACGGCCACCGCTCCGCCCATTCGGGCACGTCCGCCTACGCTTCGACGTGCGTCAAAAATCGCGGAGCCTTCCGGAATTTCGTTGCCTGCTCAAAACTGTACGCCAGCTTGATTAAAACCGGCTCGCTCCACGCCCTCCCAAAAAACGAAATCCCCACCGGCAACCCGAAGTCAAATCCAGCCGTAACATTGATGTTGGGATAACCCGCCGCAGCTGCAAATTCAGAGCTGCCTCCGCCAAACGAATCCCCGTTCACGATGTCTGTCAGCCACGCCGGACCGCCCGTCGGCGCAACAATGGCATCGAGCTTATGTTTATCCATCGTCTTGTCAATGCCCTCTTTGCCCGCCAGCTCATGATTCTTCGCAATCGCTTCCACGTATTCCTTGGTGGTCAGCGGCCCTTTCTCTTCGGCTTTCACAAAATTCTCTTGCCCAAAATACGGCATCTCCTTCGCCGCATTCTTTTCGTTAAATTCGATGATGTCCTTCAAGGTTTTCACTGGGGTGTTCGGTCCGAGCCACGCAAGATAGGCATTCAAGTCTGCCTTCAACTCGTACATGAACCCGAGAAACTCCGTCTCTCCGAACTTGCCGGACGTCTCAATCTCCACGGGGTCCACCAAGGTCGCGCCTTGCTTCTTCATAACCTCGAGGGACACCTCCATCAATTGGTCCACCGCAGAATTGAACCCAAACACTTTCCGCAGCACCCCGATTCGCGCGCCCTTCAAACCGTCCGCATTCA
>Ga0206978_1055_pt1 | contig 27237 bp, 18 predicted proteins | sample Alteio_BWMinCont_21_FD_153477 | JGI IMG/M metagenome (GOLD analysis project Ga0206978, IMG submission 153477) | Enriched cells from forest soil in Barre Woods Harvard Forest LTER site, Petersham, Massachusetts, United States -... | ecosystem: Environmental > Terrestrial > Soil > Temperate forest >...
AATTTTATCGACGGCGCCACCAACATGTGGAAACAGTGCTGGATTGGATCGTACCCAGGCGGCCAGCAGGATTTTGTCAACGGCGAATATAAAGACAGCGCGATGCGCTTTACTTTTACCACCACCGATGCGAAAGGCAATAAGCTCATCGGCCGTTTTATTTTTTATAACGAGGGCCCGGACAAAGTAAGGCAGTTTAATGAAACCTCAGCCGACAATGGTAAAACCTGGACCACAAATTATGATCTTACTTATATAAGGATAAAAAATAGTTCATCACCAACGAAATAAAGCAGAAGATCAAATTTTGACTTTCCTGAGCGCTTTAATTTCGCAGACTATTGCCGCATCCATTTTTTCTATGGCTATGGTAAAGGCAATGCTGCTCAGCAATTTGATATCCTGCTTTAACCAGGCCAGCGTTTCAGTAGGATAAACGGTATGGAGTTCGCGCAGTGTCCAGCCTACCCCTTTTTGCACATAGTATTCCTTGTCGGGAAGGAGGGGAACCACCAGTTCCCTCACCTGGTTAAACGTGGGATGCTGCTTTTTGGTACGACTGTAATAAAGCAGCGACACCAGGGATTGCCTCCTCTTCCACAGGTTTTCGTCCGTGTTCCATTGCTTAAGCTGCGCATATACTTCTTTCGGCAGTACGACCAATATTTTCGTATAGATTTTGGCCAGGGCATCGCACAGCCCCCAATCATCTACCTGGTCCTGCCAGTGTACGATCACGGGCCACATTTCTTTTAGCTCCGCTTCGTTTTTGATATGCCGTTCCAGGAAAAAGTATGCGTGCAGCCTGGGCCAGAAATTATCTTCGGTTCGCCAAAGCTGGTCCCATATCGCCAGTTGCGCGGGAAACGGCAATGTTGAAAAAGAATACCCGCGCTTTGATTCACGGCGGTGGGTTGGCACGTCTCCCCGGATAGCGGCGATATGTGTGTGTATTTCCTGGAGTTTGGTTAAGTTGCTTTCCTGTTTCATGGGATTGCAAAATTATTGATTTTTTGGAGAGGAGGCCTAACTTGCACCGCCGGCATGAATATTAAAAAATTTATCCAATTTTACCTTACATTGCTTTTAAACTGTAAATACAATTGTCCCACACCGTTACCCATTTTAATAGAACCCGCCTGGCCCCAACGCCCAGCGGCTTTTTGCACCTGGGCAATGTATTGTCGTTTGCCTTAACGACGGCGCTGGCGGAGAAAACCGGGGCAAAAATATTGCTCCGGATCGATGACCTTGACCAGGCAAGGGTAAATAAACTTTATGTACAGGATATTTTTGATACGCTGAATTTTTTAGAAATTCCGTGGGATGAAGGCCCCCGCACTGTAAAAGAATTTGAAGACAACTATTCGCAGCTGCACCGAATGGCTATGTACCGCAGATCATTGCAACAACTCGCTGATGAAGGGAAGGTGTTTGCTTGTACCTGTTCACGCCGGCAGCTAAGTAATGCTGAACCTTGCACTTGCTTTAACCGGCAAATTCCGTTAACTACAGAAAACGCCAGCTGGCGGCTGATCACCGGGGGTAGCCGGGAGCCGGCAGTTAAAAACTATGACGGAAAAGTGATCCGCACAGCTTTGCCCTCGGAAATGCATGATTTTGTTGTGAAAAAGAAAGATGGCTTCCCTGCATACCAGCTTACCTCGGTAATTGATGATCTTTTTTATGATGTGGATTTTATAGTGAGGGGCGAGGATCTATGGCCCTCCACGCTGGCGCAGCATTTATTGGCATTAGCGCTTGGGAAAGATAATTTCCGGAATATCATATTTTACCATCACCAGTTGCTTTTGGAAGAAGCCGGCAAAAAACTTTCTAAATCAGCAGGTTCTACCTCTGTGAAATATCTCCGCGAAAGCGGGAAAACTCCGGCAGATGTTTACCAGCTTATAGCATCGATGATGGGCATTGAGGACCCTGTTGCTAACTGGCGGCAGTTGGGGGAAATCGCAGTCACTCGCTTTCCCGGGCAACAAAGCGCCTGTTAAGCCTCAACTGCTAATTGTTTAAGCCCATTGATACCGGGCATAAAAAAATAGGCTCCGCCTTTAGTCGTCACAAACTCGGGCAGATCATGAATGCATGTCCTTGCCGGGCAGGCTTGCGTGCTGAACACGTTCCCGTCATTCCGCTGTCCAATCAGTGGGTCTGTCTCATTGTTGAGCGCCCCAAAGGCCGGGTTATTTGCCCAGTTCTGCTGGATAAATTCAAATTGCCTTTCGATATTGCTGTTAAGGCAAATAAAATGCAGCCCGCGCTCTTTATTATCGTCGATGTGCACGTCCGCTATCTTATGGCCATAGGAGCGCCCCCGCCTGATAATCCGGTGCCGGTTGACTGTCTTCAAAGAAACCGCCGGGTTATCAAATAACGAATCGCGCGGATTGGTACGGCGGATATGCGCGCCTATTGGGCAGCCAAAACCATCCGGGTCTTTATCCGCATAGCTGAAATTATTATGCTGGTCTACGCCGTCCGGTGCCGCAGGGTCCGAATGCGGATTGAGGGTGAGCGGCGCGCCGCTTGACCATCGCCCGACTATTTTTGCGCCGAGTTTTTCCTGGTCTGCAGGCAAACTGTTTCCCGAAGTGTCACGCGTTGTCTCTTGCAGGTAGTTCCAGAACCGGCTCACATCCTGTTCCAGTTGGCGGAACACAAGATAAGTGCCGTTTCGGCCAAACTCCGGCATTTTAGGCGTTGCTGGCAACGGGTCTGTTGTTTGCATTTCATTCTCGTAGCCCAAAATAAATTCTCCCGCCTTAATTACGGTTGCATGCCCCGTGCGGCCAAGCTGCTTTGCTTCGCGGCCGGTACCTTCTATTATCGGCTGCCCTATCCCATCTAAAAAACCAAAATTCTCCTTTGAATTAGCGTCCCGCCCGGCAGAAAGTAACTTGACCAATTCAACGCCGCCACTCGTACGAATGCCTGTTTGCAGTAGCCCCGATTGTTTTCCCAACTCATCTTCGTCCCTGGCAAATAATAAAAGCAATACATCCACAGGATTGTTTTCATTACCCCACGACCAGTTAACAGGTGCGCTTTTGCCTGAATCTCCCAATAGCTGCTGCCGCACAGGTGTGCTCATACCGTCCTGGAAAGGCACCGAAAAGGTCGTCAGGTCATTTGCTGTAAAACCCAGCTTCGCGAAACCAGTTGCGGTGAAGGCGATATTAAGCGAAAAATCGATCTTCCTGTCCGTTCCCGTGGTGATACTGCCGGTGATTTGAGTTAACCAGCGGCGGCACGCTGCTGCGTCCGTGATCTTCAATAACAGGTAATTAGCACAAGGCTGATTGCCGGCATAAGAGCTCAACACAAATCCCTGGATGTCTGAATCTTCAAGCGTTGCCATATTAAAAAAGTTTAAGCCATTTTTTTGTGTCCGTTTCGGAGAGGTCTGTCAATACATCTTCCCTGATAGCACTATCTTTGTCGATGTTCTGCACCGTCAATGCGGGATAAGCGCTGTACCACACCAGCGAGGGCACCTGCATACTACGGGCAAATGCTTTAAAACGCGGCTCGTCACGGGCACCGTCAAGCACCAGGAAACGGGTTTTCGGAAATCCCACTGTATTGGTCCAAATTCCAGTCAGGCCTAAACTGGCCTTGTCAATAAAATCGTCGAGGTAACTGGTCCAGCTTCCGTCAAAATTACTGAGGAACAGGAGGTGTTTATCGTTAATTACCGACCAATGTGCAAAGTGAATGCTCGGGATCCCGCTCAAGGTGCCTTTATTGGAAACTCGTGCCGCCAGGTTTACTATAAAAAGTATTGATTTTAGTGTATTCAGGCGGAACTTGCCTGGTTTTATTGTCGTGATACTCGCCAGGTGGTTTTGGGCGATCTGGTTCTCGGTACTCATTAAGCTGTTGACAAGAGAAAGGGATGCCGGCCCCGTTTGGGGCTTGTCGGTTTTTTCCTTCCTGCGCAAAATGGCGATTAAAATCAACGTTACAGGGAAGAGTCCGACGGCGAACACCACTACCAACAAGCCGGTGATCACCAACCAGGCCCATGACATAACCTTTTCAGATAAGGTTTGGTGAGGCGGGAGCTGGCTTGTTAAAGAACGATCAATCTGGGTCGCTACAAAGTCCTTCATGTTTTTCCGGAGCTGAACGGCCGAAAAATCAGTGGGTTTAGCTTTAGTAAACAACAGGTCCAGATAAGATTGCAGTTTTTGCCGTAATTCGCTATTGTCGGCAACGTTCTTTGCCGACCGGCCAACATTTCCTACAAAGTAAGCATTTGGCATCACTACATTTGCGGCTAAAAAATCCTTCAATTCCTGGGCCTCATAAGCAGCCGGCTTATAGGCTAAACAGCATTGATAAATTTGATTGACCCCGCTCCCGGCAACGCTCAGCAGTTCATCCAGGTAGCTATATATATCGCCATCAAAGTTGTTTTCAAATATGAGCAGGGACGGCTTTCCTTCGCGATCGGCGATCACGAAGCTTGCAAAATGCAAAAGGCTGAGCGAGGCAAAAGGGATGTAGGCGTTATTATAAAGATCGGAACTGACTACCGCCAGCATACCTTCCAGCTGCTTCCTTTTTGTTGAATCAATCTCCGTAATAATAGTCAGTACCGTCTGCCTCATATCATTAGAAATTTATAGTTAAAAATAGTAACGCGCTTGCCAAAAGAATTTTAAGCGGTAGATAAAATAAGGTTTATGATTCTTTTCGAATCCAATAAGATTAAGTACCTGAAAGGTAAGGAGCTTATTTGATATTACAAAGGGTGTTTTAACGGTTTTTTTTAGACCATCCAGCGGTACCGGCCGGCCCCTATTTGCCCAGCATAAAATAAGGTAATCTGTCCAATGGCACAGCAATGGTATAGGTTTTACCACCCGCATATATTTTCCCATCATCACCGGTCCAGTTCCCTTTTGGTAGTACTACCTTACGGCTTGTCGACTGGCTATCTACCGGGGCAACCAATATATTTTCGCCCAGCATAAACTCATTATTAACGCTTTCAAATCCCTGGCTTGGGAAATAATATTCCAGCGAACTGATGATAGGGTCGCCGGTCTTAGCTGATAACCGGGCCAGCTCAAGTATCCGGGATGTAAATTTTTCGCGGATAGCTCCTGCTTTTTTTACGGCAGCCAAATGTGCGGCGTCCAGTATCCTCCACGGCGCTACCGAAAACTGCATCATCGGCATTAGCGCGTGTATTTGGGCAGACCGTACTACAATATCCTGGTTAAATGTTTTGGGGTCCTGGAAACTGACCCAGTTACCGCCGCCAACCATATCCGGGCACGAAAATGTGTAGCCTGCCAAACCTTCGGTGATCATTTGAGGCATCAGCTGCTGAAGTTGTTCCCAGGTATGATCTTTGTCGTGCAGCCGCTGCCCAAGTGGTTGTCCTGCCATTTTCCAGCAGGCGCGGTATTCGTTTAGCGGGAACCGTAATCCAAATTGCGCATACAATTCACATAACTGGTTTGGCGTTGCCGGTTTCATGGACAGGGCATCGGCGGGGTACAGGTTCATGTCGCCGGCATCAAATTTAAAGCCATCAATATCATAATCTTTTACAATGCGGTCCAGTTCAGCATTGAACCAGTTTACGGCCGCCGGGTTGGTAAAATCCAACGAAGCTGAATATCCGTTCCACCATTTTATTATGGCCGGGTCAGTCGACTTTTTCCAGGTTGGCTTATTTGCTGTTTGCTGCATCAGCAGGGCTTTGTCTTTCATTAAACTTTGTACCGTCATCGCCTGGTCGGCGCTTACGAAGGGGCAGATCCAAACCATCACTTTAAAACCCATTTTGTGCAATTCACTGATCATTGATTTTGGATCAGGAAACCGGCCGGGATGAAAACGCCAAACGCCATAATCTTCCTGCCAGGTATCGTCGATCATAATAACGCCGGGCGGAAAACCATTGTCGACTATCCCGTGCGCATATTTCAGTACATCGGCCTGGTTTTGGTGGTACGTTAGTTCTATCCAGGTATTATACTGTGGTTTTGAGAATAATAATTCTCCCGGCATTTTTCCGGAAGCCGGGAAAAAATGCGCGGATACATATTTGCGGGCATCAGCCAGGCTGTTACCGGCATGGCCGTATTTGATCGCACCTTTTGCATTGCTGATGATTATTTTATCCTGCTGTATTTCGAAAGCATAGGGGTCTTCGCTCCACACCCATAAACCTTTATTGCCTAATAGCAATGGTTGCAGCTGGTTTTCGCGGTTATTTGCATACAGGTCATACCGATATCCCGGTTGATAAGGCATTTTCTCGCCATCCTTAATAACGCCCGACCATATTTTTTCGCCGGGCAAAAGGTCAATAGCTAATTTTTCCTGGCTAAATGATTTTAAGGAGAAAAACGCGAATATTAAAAGGAATTGTAGTTTCATTGCAGGATTGGTTTATTGGAAATCGTGTTAAAGATTTTAGTTTTTAAGTGGTTATCCAAAACTATGTTTTCTATTTTTGGTACGCAATTATTTAGGAACTTTTGTAGAGACGCAATACTTGCGTCTCGGACCAGGATTTTTGCATGAAGAAAATCTTTTGCGCCTTGGAACCTAATTTGAGAAATTAATCCTAAATGTTATCATTTTGGTCCGAGACGCAAAATATTTCGTCTCTACATTTACGAATTTCGCATCTTGACCCTAATTTGAGAAATTGTCCTAAACACCGTCATTCCGTTTCGAGACGCAAGTATTGCGTCTCTACAAAAGGGTTTTGTTTAGCGTTTTTACTACCTTAGCTAAGCATCTCAATTATAAAAGCCATTCCGTTAATGAGCGCATCCTTAATTCTTTGTATTATCCTCGCCTATTTCGCGCTTTTGATGCTGATCGCCAGGTTGACTTCAAGGCATAACAAGGCCAATAGTTTTTTTGACGGAGATAGGTCATCACCATGGTTTTTGGTGGCCTTTGGGATGATCGGGTCGGGAATTTCCGCGGTTTCGCTGGTTTCTATCCCCGGTAATGTCGGAAATAACAACCTGTATTATTTCCAATTTATCCTGGGCACCATTGTCGGTTATTTGTTTATCGCCTTTGTGTTAACCCCTATATACTATAAACTAAAACTGGTGTCCATTTATACGTACCTCAATATCCGTTTTGGCAATATCACCTACAAAACCGGCTCTTTATTCTTTTTGGTGTCCCAAAGCTTTGGGGCGGCGCTCAGGTTGCTTTTGTCCATTAAAATTTTGCAGTATGCTTTTTTCGATAGTTTGCACATCCCTTATTTTTTAACCATCATTATAGTGTTGGTACTCATCTGGCTGTACACTAATAAATCGGGCATAAAAACTATTGTTTGGACGGATGCCCTGCAGTCGTTGTTTTTGATCACTGTAATGATCGTCTCCATCGTAACCATTAAAAATTCATTGGGCTTATCATTTGGCGGGATGGTTAGCGCCATAGCTCATCACCCTTATGCTCAACTGTTCGACTGGGGCTTTCATTCAGGCTCTAATTTTTTCAAACAGTTTATTTCGGGTTTATTAATTACCGTTGCGCTGGTTGGCCTCGATCAAAGCATGATGCAAAAAACGTTGACCATTGCCAATATTAAAGGCGCAAAAAAGAACGTGCTGGCTTTTAGTTTTTTCATAGCAGGCGCGCAAACTTTGTTTTTAGGCTTAGGGGTATTGCTTTATATTTTTGTGGAGAGGCATGGCATAAAACTTCAAACCGAAAATGGCCAGATCGTGAACACCGACGGCCTGTATCCATTCCTTACCCTGCACTATTGGGGTAAAATAGGCGCTATCGCTTTTTTTATCGGCGTTGTTGCCTCTACTTTTGCAAGTATCGATGCCTGTATTGCCGCATTAACCACAGCTTTCAGCTATGACTTTATGGATATTGAAAACCAGCCGCATGAGGATAAGCGCAAAATAAAGAACCGGGTATTGCTGGGGGTTAACATTGTGATGTTTTTTATTGTGATGGCGTTTTGGAGCAGCCAGGGAGCAATTATTAATACAATTTTCAAAATAGCAGGCTATACTTACGGGCCAATTTTGGGCTTATATTTAACCGGCCTGTTTTCGGGCATCCAATTAAAAGAAAAATGGGTGCCGCTGGCTTGCGTCGGGGCCGCGCTTGTTACCTGGCTGTTGAATATGCTGTTTATTAAGGTGTATAATTTCGATTTTGGATTTATGAATATCCTGGTAAATGCCTTGCTTACTATTTTATTTTTGGTATTGATAAAAAGGAAGAATTATGCCACCCAATAAGAAACCTGTTATAGAACTTACAACCAACCCGGATGATTTTTCTGCCTGTGCGGAAATAATGTCGCGGACTGACCCATGGCGTAAGCTGGGTATGGATCATGCGCAGTGTTTAAAATCTTTTGAAGGTTCCTTCCGGGAAGTGTACCTGTTGAAAAACGGGGACGAAATAATGGGCTTTGTCATTATTCAGCCGCAGGGGACTTTTAAAGGGTATATCCAAACCATAGCCATTGATGAAAACCATAGGGGTAAGGGATACGGAACCCAAATGCTGAAATTTTGTGAACAAAGTATTTTGCAATATTCCCCCAATATATTTATTTGCGTCAGCTTGTTTAATCAAAAGGCCATTAAACTTTATGCTAAATTTGGATTTGAACTGGTTGGCGAATTAAACGATTTTGTAAAAAAGGGGTATACCGAATTGTTGCTCCGAAAGACATTAGGGGCTATTGTTGGTTATAAAGGCCGGCGCACCCAATCATAAACGCTATTTAAAGACATCAAATTATGACGAATCGTAGAATCAAATATTATAAATGTTATCTATTAATATTTTTATTTATATCGATTTCAACTATAGTCAAGTCGCAAGAGAAAAACACCGGCGAATCGAAGGCGATACTAATCCATAGGATCGACAGCATACTGGACAGCCAGGTTAACGACAATAAAATTCCAGGCGCCGTTATTGAGATAAAAAAGGATGGCGAAATAATTTATAAGCAAGCTTATGGCTACGCGCAAAAATTCAATTACGCCCATGAGCCATTGGCTGTGCCGGAGAAAATGACAACGGATCATATGTTCGATCTTGCTTCACTCACCAAAGTGGTCGGTACGACAACTTCCATTATGCTGCTGGTCGACAAGGGCCTTATAAATATCAACGACCCGGTGAGGAAATACGTCAAAGCATTTGGATCTCCTGATAAAGCTGCAATTACTATCCGCCACCTGCTGACGCATACCGCCGGGCTATACGAATGGTACCCCATGTATTACCGCGCTTCCAATAAAAAGGAGACGTTTAAACTGATCGGTGAATTACCCTTGGCCTTTCCCGTTGGGGCGGAGCGGAAGTACAGCGATCTCGGCTTTACCATTCTTGGCGAAATTGTGGAAGTGGTTTCGGGCCAATCGCTCGATCAGTTTGAGGAGCAAAATATTTTTATTCCATTAGGGATGAAAAACACTATGTACAACCCGCTTAAAAAAAGCCGCGATTTTAAAATTGCTGCGACTTCATTCGGTAACCCTTATGAATACAGGATGGTGCACGATCCTGCGCTCGGATTTCAATTTAAAGAAATCAAGCCCGCTCAATGGAACGGATGGCGACACTATATATTAAAAGGCGAGGTGAATGATGGCAATGCCTGGTATGCCGAAGGGGGTGTGGCCGGCGCGGCCGGGATATTTTCCACCGTCGACGACCTGCAAAAATTGGTGGACATGCTGATGAATAAAGGGAAAGTTGGCGACCAGCAATTCATCTCCGAAAACACCATAAATACCTTTTTAACAAAAGACAAATTTAATAACGGCCTGGGCTGGATGATGGACCCGGCAAACTCTTTTATGAAAGACGCCCCCGAAGGCGCCTTTGGCCATACCGGGTTTACCGGCACATGTATTACTGTTGTCCCCTCACAAAAGCTTTCCATTATATTACTGATCAATCGCCAGCAAATGGGGCTCATCGGCGGGAAGGACTATTATAATGTAAATGCGATAAGGGGGCAGGTGTTTAAAGCGGTGGAGGGTTATGGGAAAGAATAAATACCTGCTCGGGAATATTTTGGGGCCTATTGTGAATTCAAAGGATAGATGTCACTTTGCTTCCGCAGCTTTAGCCAAAATAATCGCTTTGCGATTTTGGCTAAAGCCGGAAATCTATTTGTTATTTTACCCCGACTTAAAAGCCGGGGCTATGAAAAATACATCGCGGGTCAAACCTTAACAATTAAATTTAAGAACTAAAAATATGGATCTCCAAATTATAAAAAACGAAAAAGAGTACGAAAATATGCTGGAATGGGTTGATACACAATTCGATTTAAATATCGCCCCGGCAAGCAAAGAAGGGGAATCGTTACAAATCGCTTTATTGCTGATAAAACAATATGAAGATCTGCATTATGTTATCCCTTATCCTGATGCGATTGAAGCGGTAAAGCTGAAAATGCAGGAGAAGGGCTTAATGAATAAAGACCTTGTAAATTGGATTGGCAGCAAGGGATACGTTTCCGCGTTACTTAGTGGTAAAAAGCCCCTTACTTTACGAATTGCCAAAGTACTGCATCAAAAATTAGGTATCCCGGCAGCGGTGTTATTGGCCTAACGGGGAAATAACCGCCAGCATTAAATATGGACTGACAAAAACGTTGGATCAATTTTTATTGCAATATTTACAACTCAACCTAAAAGCCGGCAATGGAACAAGCTTCGACCCTGTTATTTTCGAAACACTGGGATGTTTACCAGGAAATTATAGCAAACAACTATATGCTGCACCGGGAAATAGCAGTTTATTTTGAGCGCTCGTTTGAGCATATCGAAGAAAAGAAGGGCATTAGTGTTTTGGACCTGGGGTGCGGGGACGCCGGACAAATAGCAGGTGCATTAAAATTAAAGCAGGTTGAACATTATACCGGGTACGATTTGTCGCAGCCTGCGTTAGACCTGGCCAGGGCCAACCTGCGGGACTTGCCGGCAATAAAAAAATTCGTGTGCGGACAAATGGAAGTACTGGTAAAACAGGAACGGGATCACTTTCAGCTTATTTACAGCAGCTATGCTATTCATCATTTGCAGGACAACGAAAAAAAACAGCTGCTGACCGACGCCTGCCGGCGGTTAGCAAAAGGCGGCATTATTATTATCATCGATGTATTCAGAAAAGAGGGGCAAAGCCGGGACGAATATTTAGATTCCTATATTAACTGGATGGGCGAAAGCTGGACTGCAATTGACCTGGCCGGTAAGGAGCTGATTTGGGAACATGTAAGGCAATTTGATTTTCCAACAACCATTGGTTATATAACAGCGTGGTCGGCGGGGCTTGGCTTAACTATTATAAAACATTTCAGCCCGGATGGACGTCATCATATGCTGACGCTGAAAAAGGATAGGCATGTAGAATGACGATGCCGAAAACCTGGTAAGGGTCTCATGCGGTAGAATATACAAAGATAAATCCAATTCGATTTATCTACATTTGATACATGCTATCGCCAAAACAATCTTAAATCCAAAAAAACCGCACCAATGAAACGCATGCTTTTTACGCTTATCTCAAATGCCTTAATAGTTTGCTCCGTAGCAGCCAGCCCCATACACATTAAACATAGTCTCCCAAACAAACCCCTCCCACGGATCGCTATCGCGGGCCTGGGAATTGAATCCAGCACCTTTTCTCCTGCACTTACGGAAGAGCCAGCCTTTCACGCGAGCTACGGCGCGGACGTTTTTTCAGTTTACCCGTTTATGTCAGCCGATTCACCGCTCCGTAAAAGGGCGGAATGGTTCCCTACTTTGGTTGGCCATGCGCTGCCGGGAGGCACAGTTACAAGGGAGGCTTATGAGTCGCTTGTGGGCAAAACGCTGGAAGCACTTAAGAAAAACCTGCCTTATGATGGTCTTTATTTTGATATCCATGGCGCCATGAGTGTTGTGGGGTTGGATGACCCGGAAGGTGATTTTATTGTGAGGATCCGCAAGGTGATCGGGAACAAAACTATTATCTCCACGTCGATGGATTTGCACGGAAATGTTTCATGGCGCCTGGCGCAAAATACCGACCTGATCACCTGTTACCGTTTGGCGCCCCATGAAGATGCGATGCAGACGAAGGAACGGGCCGTTCAAAACCTGATCGACAGGATTGATAACGGGAAAGGTAAGCCTACTTACAAAGCATATATATCCATACCGGTATTGCTGCCCGGCGAAAAAACCAGCACCAGGATAGAGCCTGCGAAGAGCGTTTACGCCGCAGTCGCGCCGGCCGCTGCACAGCCGGGTATTATCGATGCCGCCATATGGGTAGGCTATGCCTGGGCCGATGAGCCGCGGAACCATGCAGTTGTTATGGTAACCGGCGATGATAAAGAAAAAGTAACCCGCACTGCTGAAAAACTTGCCCGCAATTTCTGGAACGCCCGGGAAGGTTATGCATTTGTGGCGCCCACCGGCACATTAAAGGAATCGCTTGACAAGGCAATTGCAAGCACTAAACATCCTTTTTATATAAGTGACTCAGGTGACAACCCAACTGCCGGGGGAGCGGGTGATGTAACCTGGACATTGAAAGAAATACTCGCCCGCCCGGAGTTTAAAACGGACAACGGCCCTACGCTTATTTATGCCTCAATTCCCGGGCCGGAGTTGGTGAAAAATGCCATAGCAGCCGGTGTGGGCAAACATGCCGAAGGTTATGCAGGCGCAAAAGTTGATGCACGGTTTGCTCCGCCGTTACTGATCTCCGGAACGGTTGAATCCATAGTTTATGGCGATAGGGATGCGGAAGTTGAGGTATCAATGCGTGTTGGCAGCGTACATGTTATTGTTACGCAAAAACGGAAGCCATATCACCACGAAGCTGACTTTACCAGGCTGGGACTGAATCCCCGTAAGGCGGATATCGTGGTTGTTAAGATCGGTTACCTGGAGCCCGAACTTTACGCTATGCGCGCCGATTGGATACTGGCGCTTACACCGGGAGGGGTTGACCAGAATTTGGAGCGGCTCCCGTATCACAGGATTGAACGCCCGATGTTCCCTTTCGACAAAAATATGAAAGAGCCTGATCTGTCGGCAAAGCTGGTACCATCAGCTGGTGAGTAGTAAGTTTGTGTGGAGTTTGTTCGGGACGGCAGATGATAATAAAGAACTATCGATTTTTAGAATTCAATCGTACAAAAAAAATTCTGCGCGACATAATTATAGCAGGCCGGGGCTTTATGGAATAAAAAGCCCGCTACCTGACTAACGCTACCCAGCCTGAGAGTACTTGCCCCTTAAAATTTGTATTAATGATATAATAATACACGCCGGTGGGTAAAGCTTTCCCATCATAAGTGCCATCCCATTCTTTAGGATACCCCAAAGAATGAAATACCTTTTGCCCCCAGCGGTTAAAAATATCAACTGTAGCTGTCGTGTAAATAGCTATTCCTTTTATATTCCACAAATCGTTTGTACCATCCCCGTTAGGCGTAAATGTATTGTCAATAACTATCGGGGGCGATACTATTATCCGGGCGGTATCCTGGGCTACGCATCCCCTTTCGTCTGTTACTGTTAAGGTATAAGTACGGTTTACGGTACCGGTTATAGTAGGGTTTTTAAGCGTGTCGTTATTTATATCTACATCAGGCGACCATAGGTAGTGTAAATTATTGTCGCTGACAACCGGGTTCAGGGTAATAGTACTGCCCTGTAAAACATCCCTTGTGCCGCCTGCATTTACTGTTGGCGGCGGAATAAATTTTACGGTCATACTATCTGTTGGAAAGTTGCAAACCCCGGCGCCAATTAAGTGGATGACTAAGGTGACCGAACCACTTGCTTCATCAGCTGCGCTCGGATTATAAGTCGCATCTAACTGGGTGGCCGTCGCACCAAAAGTTCCCGTTCCTGTCGAGGTCCATTGAATAGTTCCGTTGACAGTGAGCGAGCCATTTAATTTCACAGCAGTAACCTGGGAGCATAACGCCTGGTCGGGGCCGGCATTTACGGCCGGTGATGCGCTGAATTTTATGGTCATCTTTGATGTTGCGATGGTACAATTGTCGTTACTTGTTGAGCTTAAGGTAAGTACAACACCGCCTGCCGTTTCATCCGCCAGCGAAGGAATGTATTGTGCATTTAAAGCGTTTGCCGACGGTGTAAACGTTCCCGTGCCGGCGGTCGTCCATATACCGGTTGTGGTGCCGCCGGTTATACTTCCTGCAAGGGTGATCGCCGGGTCGGCAATACAAACAGTCTGATCGGGGCCCGCGTTTGCAACAGGCGGCGCGTCAATCACAGCGGTCGTGGTAGCAGAAACGCTGGTACATCCGTTAACTGTGACAACTAAAGTATAGGTTCCTGCATTGGCAGCAGTAACATTGTTGATATTGGGATTTTGTAATGCAGATTTGAATCCATTCGGGCCGGTCCATGCATATGCCGCATTTAAAACCGGTGCGGTTTGGAGATTTAACGTAGTGCCTACGCAAACCGGGGAATTACTGTTGGCAGTCGGAACGGCGACGGGCGGATTTAATCCCACGACGTAGCGAAACGTAGTACCCTCGCAGCCATTCGTGAAAGGCGTTATGAAATAAATAACAGCGACAGGAAGTGCCCCGGTATTAACTAAAGTTTCGGTAATTGTTCCTGATGTTTGGCCGGTGACAGCGGGATTACTGACATTGGGCACGGCGGCCCGGCTCCAGTTATAAGTTGCGTTTGCTACATTTGATGTGATCACATAATTCTCCGCCACCCCTGAGCAAGCTGCGTCAGAAGGATTGCTTGTTATTTTTGCGGTAGGCTCTACAGTAACCACTAAATTAAACGCCGCCCCTGGGCAGGTGCTTGTACCATAGCTTATAATATAACTGACATTAACGGGCGCATTGGTGGTATTAAATAAAACTTCCCTTATAGTTTGCGCGGTTTGGCCTGAAATTGCTGTATTGCTAATTCCGGGCACGACCGCACGGCTCCATGAAAAGGCGGTTGCGGGCGTATTAAAGGTAATTGAATAATTAACTCTGGTCATATTACACACGGTAACTTTAGCCGGGCCCGAAACAGTAGGTGTAGGTAAAACCGTAACGACGTAATTAAAAGGCGCCCCCGGGCATAAGCCCGCGGTTGGTGTAATAACATAAGTTACTTTTATGGGAGCCGGGGTGGTATTTATCAGCGTTTCGGCAATAGTTGCAGTTGTTTGATTAGCTGCGGCAGGATTACTTATCCCGGCCATCTGCGCACGGCTCCAGTTAAATGTTGCCGTGGCTATATCGGCAGTAATAGTGTAGTTTAACGCATTGCCACTGCAGGTACTGCCGCCTGATAAACTTGTAACTACAGGCACAGGCATCACAGTAACGTTTGCTGCCGTGCGGGTGCTTACGCAGCCGTTCAACTCGGCTTCTACATAGTAAGTAGCATTTGAGGTTAAAAAGGGCGTTGTAAATGTATTGCTCACCGACAAAAGATTCCCCCCGGCAGCTGCGTCATACCACCGGTAAGTGCCTGCGGAGCCGCTTGCAGTAAGCGTTGCTGCGTTGCCTGTGCAAACCTGCACAGCAGGGGCTGCGGGCGGTGCAGGGGGTCCGTTAACAGTTACCGTTACCGCAGTACGGTTGCTGGTAACGCCGACAATAGTTGTTTGTACGTAATAGGTAGTATTGGCAACGAGCGCCGGTGTTGTGAAGTTTGGCCCGGTAGTGAGCAGGGTTCCGCCGGCAGGGGCGCTATACCACCGGTAAGTGCCGCCTGGAGCGGTCGCCGATAAAATTGTACCGCTCCCAGGGCAGACCGATGCTGCGGCGGCTACAGGATTATCAATGATGTTGATCGTTACCTGATCAGCTTGCGGGCCGCAGGGAGCAATGGCCCCGGTCGCTGTTAAAGTAAGCGTAACTGAAGTTTCCCCAGGGCCAGGTGTATAAACGGCATTCGGAAGATTAGGGTTTGAAAAATTACCAGTCCCCCCTGACCATTTTCCGTTTACGGCACCGCCACCGACACTTCCTGCCAGTTGAACCGGGGTGCCCGTTGATACTGTTTGATTAGGCCCGGCATTTACAGTAGCCGCCTGGTTAATAGTAACAGTCGCTGTCGCGTTACCACCAAGGCATGCCCCGCTTGGGGCAATGGTATTGGTAACTGTATATGTGCCGAAATTGCTCTTGCTCAAATCTATCTCACCTGTAGTTGTATTTACAAAAACAAGGCCCGCCGGCGTCGCAGAATAATTACCGGCCGATGCTCCCCCCGAAAAAGCAGGAAAAGGATTTGCGCCACCCTGGCAAAATGGCCCATTGTATGAAAAACCGGGGTTGATAGTTGTAACAATTGCGATTTGGGCGCTTGTGGTGCTGACACACGGCCCGTTACTGGTAAAAGAAACGGTATATATGTTAGGTGCACTCGCTGCAATGTTGATCTGGCCGGTATTGGCGTTTACGAAAACCAGCCCCGCCGGGGATGCGCTGAATGTGCCGCCTGCCGGGTTATTTATTACAGGGATTGCGTTTGCGCTGGCAGCACAAAAAGTTCCTGAAGAATATTGGAATTGAGGGTTTGCCACGGAATTTACGGTTGCAGTTACGGCCACACGGGGACTGGTGCAAGTTGCCGATACGCTTTGCACATAATAGGTAGTGCTCGCTGTGAGCGCAGGCGTGTTGTAAGTATTGCCGGTAGCAAGTAAATTCCCCCCATTTGGCGCATCGTACCACTGAATGGTGCCAACAGCTGCCGTGGCGGTTAAAGTTGCCGAAGTACCGGCACAGGTAGGCACCACGCTTGCTGTTGCTGTTGGTGTTGACGGTATGGCGTTTACCGTCACTATTATTGGTGTTCGCGTACTGCTGCAGCCGTTAACCGTCGATTCAACATAGTATGTAGTGGTGGCTGCTAAAGCCGGAGTAACATAAACCTGGGCCGATGATAATAGAGCGCCGCCGGCTGCACTCGCATACCATCCGTAACCGCCTGCTGAACCAGTGGCTGAAAGCGTAGCTGTGCTACCCAGGCAAACAGATGTGCCGGAAGCAGTTGGAGGAGGTGTAGCCGGAAGAATGGATACAGTTACTGCCGTTCTTGGGCTTGTGCACCCGGCTGTTGTTGTTTGTACATAATAAGTAGTGGCAGTGTTTAAAGCAGGCGTTGTATAGCTGGCGCCTGTGGCCAATAAATTTCCGCCAACGGCCGCATTATACCATGTGTAAGTCCCGCCGGGTGCGGTTGCGGTTAAAGTCGCGGCAGATCCCATGCATATCAGGGATCCTGACGCCGTTGGAGCGGCCAGTTGGGGGCTCACTGTAACAGTTATGGTTGTACGCGCGCTTACGCACCCGCCATTGTTAGTTTGAATATAATAAGTAGTAGAATTAGTAAGGGCGGGCGTAGTATAAGCAAGGCCGGTTGCCAGCAAGTTACCACCGGCTGCTGCATCATACCATTGGTAGGTTCCTGATGGCGGCGCCGCTTCGGCTAATGATGCGCTTGTTCCGTAACATATGGTAACACTGTGCGCAGGCGGGGTTGCCGGAAGCGGGTTTACCGTTACCGTTACTTTGGTACGGGGGCTTTCACAACCGTTTAGCGCGGTTTCTACATAATAAGTAGTATTCGCTGTTAAAGGCGGTGTAGTATAATCGGGGCTTGAAATTAAAGGTATCCCGCCGGTAGGAACCGTGAACCAGTTAAACACTCCGCTTGGTGCCGCTGCGTGAAGATTTGCTGATGACCCTGAACAAACCGACACATTTGGGGCAGTCGGAGCCTGCGGGGCGGCGGTTACAAAGGCAGTTACCGGAGTTGGCGCGCTGGCACAGCCATTAAGGGCAACTACTACATAGTAAGTTGTTGTGGCGGATAGTACAGGGGTTGTAAAGTCCTGACTTGTGCCAACAATTTTCCCCCCAACGGGTGCATCATACCAGGTATAACTATCGCCCGTACTTACAGATAATGTCGCCACGTTACCGCCACATATAGCCGCATTAATAACAGTCGGTTTACCGATTAATGATACAGGAACAGCGGTTCTCGCGCTTGTACAACCATTTACTGTTGTTTCAACATAAAAAACAGTATTAGCGGCTATTGAGGGCGTAATATAGGTAGCGCCGGTTGCTAAAAAATTGCCTCCCACAAGTTTATCGTACCATTGATAAGTACCCCCCGGCGCAATAGCTTTAAGTGTTGCCGGGCTGTTCGGACAGACGACCACGCCCGCAGCGGTAGGAGCAACCGGGGTAACCGAAACAACAACAGTTATACTTTTTTTTACTGGCTGACAACCGGGGGTTTTATCACTTACTGTAACCGTATAGGTGCCGGCTTTATTTACATTAACTGACGGTGTAGTTTCCCCCGTGCTCCATATATATGTAAATGGAGCCGTACCCCCTGATGTTGTGGCCGTGAGAACCACCGTGCTTCCGGAACAAATAGCCGGAGCTGATTGTGATAACTTTACAGTTAAGGTGCATGGCTGAGTAAATGCCCTGTACGATAATAATAAAAATAAGCATATTAGTAAGCGGTCTTTCATAAATCCTGACAGATACTTTAATACCGTTAATACAACCCAACAATCAAAAAAATCATTAATAATCTTTCATTATTGCCCATCAGCCATCCTGCACTCCTAAATGCCTGTTTAACAGGCAGTGAAATAATAGTAAGGTGTTTATTGAACGTGTAAACCCAGGAAATTGTTACACCAAATATAGACAATCAGTTAATTTTTTTATTATTTAGAGCAATAATCATTTATTTGAATTATCTTCATTCTGTAAGAAAGTATTTTTTTTGTTTTTTACAGAAATTAACTATATTAGGGGCTGGGGATATAGGATATTACCCTTGCCCCATCGGCCATATATAATGCCTTAAATGGTATTTAAAAAGTAAGCATCAAAATAAATACGATGTAAAATATTTATTTGTAATAATTAACTTAGAATAATTGTATTTTGCGACCTAATTTGCGAATAACCACAATTTAATTAAAAACAAAAATAAACCTTAAAACCCTAATGCATCGTATGAAATTTAAATACCTCACACTTTTCTTGTTGGTCATCTCGTTCAAAATGGCTTCCGCACAGCAGGATACACTTTCATCTGATGGCCTGTTCAACCAGGCGCGTACAGCCGCATTTGATCAACAAAATTATCCGTTGGCTATCAGTTTAAGTAAAAAAGCCCTTGCTATAGCGCCTGACTATGTAGACGTCAGTATTTTTTTGGGGCGGGTTTACTCCTGGAGCAATAAGGCCGATAGTGCGCGCACTATTTTTACCCAGGTAGTGAAAAAGTATCCTGATGAAGAAGATGCATATTTGGCTTACGGTAACCTTGAATATTGGAACAATAATTTGCCTAAAGCTTTAGAAGTGGTTACTTTGGGCTTAAGATATCATGCCCAGTCAAAGGACCTTTTAACACTGAGAGCCCAGATATTAGCCGATTTGAAAAAAGGTAAGGCTGATAATTGAACATATGAACCACTGAAATCGGCACAGAAAATACGTACATCCGGCAACTTTTTTAATTAATTAGAGTAATAGTCATTTATTTTAATTATCTTTATTCTGTAGAAATTCTGTAGAAAAGTATTTTTTTTGCTTTCTTGCATAATTTAACTATATTTAAAGGCCGTGGATATTAGATATCAACTCACCTAATTGAGATTTGGAATCCCGGGATGATAAATTAAAAAAACATTAAAATAAATTCGCTGCAAAATATTTATTTTCAATAGATAACAAATAATAATTGTATTTTGCAACGTAGTTCGCGAACAATCACAATTTAATTAAAAACAAAATAAACCTTAAAGCGGTAATGCATCGTATAAAATTTAAATACCTCACACTTTTCTTGTTGGTCATCTCGTTTAAAATGGTTTCCGCACAGCGGGATACAACACTTTCAGCCGATGATCTGTTCAAACAGGCGCGTACAGCCGCGTTTGATCAAAAGAATTATCCGTTGGCTATTAGTTTAAGTAAAAAGGCCCTCGCTGAAGCGCCTGACTATATAGAGATCAGTATTTTTTTGGGACGGGTTTACACCTGGAGCAATAAACCGGATAGTGCGCGCACTATTTTTACAGGGATTTTGGATAAGCATCCTGATGAGGAGGATGCATCATTTGCTTATGGCAACCTTGAATATTGGGGTAGTAATTTGCAGAAAGCTTTGGAAATTGTTAATACGGGCTTAAAATATCATAACCAATCAAAAGATCTGTTATTATTAAAAGTCGACATATTAACTGACTTGAAACAGTACAAATCGGCAGATACTTCACTTACAGTTCTGCTCAAAATAGATCCGAAAAATGCTGAGGCCCATGCCCGTGCTGACAGGGTAGCGGATGAATCTTCAAAAAACAGGATCAGTTTGCAGTATGACTACATTTATTTTGACAAACAATTTCCGAACCCGTGGCAGGTAGTTGGACTTGATTACTACCATACTTTCGGCAAAAGCCTTGTTATCTGGACATTGAACTATGCTAACCGGTTTAACAGGAATGGTTTGCAATATGAAGTCGACGCTTACCCGTATTTTTCAAAAACCTTTTATGCTTATTTAACGGCAGCTTATTCGGCAGATACGGTGGTGTTCCCAAAATACAAGATAGGCGCTTCTTTATTTGCCAACTTGCCTAAGGAGTATGAGGCCGAACTTGGTTTCAGGGATCTTTATTTTACCGGCCCGAACTGGATATACACCGCATCGATAGCTAAGTATTACAAAAACTGGTGGTTTAATTTCCGTACCTATTTATCGCCAACCTTTGGTTCCGTTGCGCAGTCGTACACCTTAAGTGCGAGATATTATACCGGCGGGGCTGATGATTTTCTTATGCTGGCCGTTGGTACCGGCGTGTCCCCTGATGATCCGCGTAATATAGCCCTGCTTAATAATGGAGTTAATTACAGGCTAAACTCGGACAATATTCAATTTCAGTACTGGAAGACCTACAAGCTTAATGTTTTCTTTATCATCTTAAGCCTGGAAAACCAGCAGTATTATTTTCAAACCCGTGGTAATCAATTTGATTTTGGTGTTGGTTATCAAAGAAGATTTTAATAATTATGTTAAAAAGAAGGATCTTATTCGCGCTGCTTGTTGTAATACTGCTTATCCCGCTGTGGATGTGGCTGGCTTGGTTACTTACACCAAAGAAAAAATTTGTTTTTGCCATTGTTGATAAGACGGTTTTAACCAGGAAGGGACAGGAGCATACCTCGCTTACGTGGATGCTTAATAATAATAGCCTTACCAAAACCCCTACGCAAAGGTACAAGGTTAGCCATGATTATTTTGGTTTCTTCCCCGGTGATAAGAAACAATATAAAGTTAAAGGCCTTGAAAGATTTTCATCCGCACAGTTAAACCAGTTAAGTGTTGACGCCGATGCTGCCTATTTTACCGATACTTACGGCATTTATAGAAATGAATGGTATGGCAGAAGTGACATTAACGCGCGTTCGCCCATTATTTATGGCGGCTTGAGCAGCCAGGACGTAGAGTTTTTGAAGGACATGAAGGCAAGGCATAAACTGATACTTGCTGAATTTAATACACTCAACACGCCAACTGTTCCAGGGAACCGGTATACTTTCGAGAATCTTTTTGGCTTGCATTGGACAGGGTGGATGGCGAGATATTTTGTTAGTTTTGATACTGCAATAAATAAGGATCTGCCCAGGTGGCTTGTACGCGATTATCAAAACGAGCACCACCAAAGATGGCCATTTCACAATACGCCGGGGGTTGCTTATGTTAGTGACGCCGACCAGGTTGTTGTGCTGATAGATAGTGTTGATTTAACTGATCCGATGCCGCATATACTTACTGCCGGCTATGCACAACAACACCTTTCGCTGCCTCCTGACATAAAATATTCGTATTGGATCGATGTGATCACTCCGGACGTTTCGATAAATCACGTTCTTGCGCGATTTGACGTTAAAGTTAATAGGAAAGGCGCAGAACAGCTAAAAGAATGGGGTATACCCAATACTTTCCCTGCGATTCTTATGCATAGGGATACGGACTACCGTTTTTATTACTTCTCCGGTGATTTTTGCGATAACCCTATAGGAATGGGATCGTCGTATTTTAAAGGTATCCAGGCTTTCAAATGGCTGTATTATAATTCGGAGGACCTCACAGAGCGCGGAGGATTTTTCTGGAATTTTTACCGCCCCATGATGCAGCATATTCTTGACGATAATATGGATTTGGCTTCAAAAAAAATAAAATAGTACTATTACATCCCTTAGCATAAAGAGAATGAACAGCGTTTCTCTTGGAGATTAATGGGTGATTTACTTATCCTTTTGATTTAATCCAATCTAATTACAATTTCTCTGTTTTCTTCCTGCGCATTTTTATTGTGCTCAATACTGAAATTAATACTTGCTTCTTTTGATAAATCGGAAATCAATGGTTGTTAGGTAAAAGTTTGTACGGCCAACTTTTTAGCCTGTTACGAAATGGTGGGGGTATTAGATTTTTAATCTCTGGAAGCGCGTGATTAACTTCTTTTTTGAAGAGCCATGGGGTCGAACATTTCCGCCAGCTGGCGGGCATTGGCCGGGGCTATGCCTCGCTTTTATTGGGCATCTTACCAACACAAAACATCATAAAACCACTTTTTTCATAGAACCCTAACAGGGCCTCGCGATGTTTTGGACGGGTATTTCTCCTTGACATTGAAGCCCCACTTTAGAATGTGAATGAGCTGAGTAGCGTAACCATCAGAACTTCGGCTGCTCGTTAGTCAGCAATGGGGAATAGATATGATTGTCGTCGGTAGCGACAGGATTATATTTAATAATAATTTAGGATCGCCCGTCCTGCATCGCAGGCGCGAATAGTAGCAAATTGCGCAATGCGGCTGTTCAATTGCTTTGTTACCGATCGTACAGGATGTAGTTACTAAGAGCTAAAAGCTGGATACACAAAGCAGAAAGCTAAAATGCTGATAATCAATAATGCATCTTCAATTTATAAGGAATTGGTTAATAGACTTAATATAAATTTAGACTATAAAACGCTGTGGAAAGCCTGTTGCCTAAAGATTTTCATAACAAGGAAAGGGTCAATTGAAATTACATTCAATTGACCCTTTAAAATTTATTAGTTATAATATAATTTGCAAGGTTTTTTGAAAAACTATCGTTTTGCTGGGCTGTAGCGTTGAATTATTGAATCTGGTACGATATGGTTTCCTCTGCCTATAGCCGAGTTTCTTTGCAAAAACTGATTAAATGTGCCTTTAATTTGGTTTAGTTTTGCATCATCCTGTACTAAATCTTCACCAAACTCGCCGTTAATTTTAAACAGGTTTTGTTGGTTTAAATGATAATCGCCCATTATAAAATCAACAATTGCGCTTTTCTCTTGCATAAGCGGGTAGCTATGTAAGTTTCTGTAATTGTGGTTGGTATCTAATCCCTGGCCAATCCAACTAACCAGCGAAGGGCCCTTTGTTTTGTAACTACCGTGCAAATATGCAAACAGGCTCGGCGCTATATCAAAATGCGTAGATACCGACGATATGGTCAGCGGCTGCTTTAACATCGGTGAATAGACGATCAGCGGCACATGATAACGGTCAAGTTTATCACTCATTGGTATATCCGGCATACGACAGCTGCCGGTGATCAGGAAGATAGTGTTTTTATAATCACTTCTTTTCCTGTAACTGTTAAAAAAGCCGCCGAGTGCATCGTCGAGGTATAAAATGCTGGCGTATTGAGCCTTATATGCGCGGTGCGCGTCTTTTTGGTTTTCGTTAAAATTCAACTGTGTAAGCCGCTGCTCAAATTTCTTTAAATATTTATCCTCCTCGTTAATAACAAAAGGGCTGTGGGAAGATGCAGTTAAAAGTACACTTAGCTGCGGGGTGGCATCCTTTTCATTCCGGGTAGCCAGGAAGTGGTTAAATAAGCTTTTGTCATCATATCCCCTGGTGGTAAGGCCATTTGGCGCAGGCATCCTTGTATAACCCGACTTTGGAAAGGTTTTTTCATCATTTAACTCGTCGATACGGTTTTTGCGAAGAAAAACATTCATATTGTTGTTAGCCGAATTGCCCCCGTAATAAAAGGAGGTATGATAACCATTATATTTCAGCAGGTTTAGTAACGACAGATGCTCCGGCATATTATTGCCTAAAGCAGAAAAGCCGTCTTTAGAAAATGGCAATGACCCCAAAATAGAAGGGAGAGCGGCAGATGTTTCGCCGCCTTCGCTTAAAAAATTCTTCCAGTAAAGGCTTCTGTCTGATAGCGAATCAATAAAAGGCGTGAAATTACCTAAATAGGCGCCATCGTCAGTAAATGCGCGGCCTAAACCTTCAACTACTATAATTACAATATTTGGTGGCGCCGCAGTACGGTTAAAAAGGGGTGTAAGCACATCTACCTCGGTGTCGGTATGTAAGAAAGGGTAATTTGTTGGGTCGACGTAGTTAAAGGATATTGGTTTAGCCGGGGCTGTATTGCTGTAATCAACTATATAATTATCGGCATAAATATCAAGTTCATGTGGCAGGGGATGATTGCGCGCGTAGGTTGACCCTTCAAAATAATCAATTTTATTAAGGACAAGATTATTCGCAAATTCCGATTTCAAATCGACACCGCTTGCCATCGCTGTACCACCGGCAAATATTACAAACAATGATAGTATGGGCAAAAGCACTGCTATATACCTGTTTACATGGAACTTTTGGGGCAGTATCCATAGAGCAGCGGCGGTAATACAAAGTAATAATAGTAAAGAAAAAATGCTGAGAAAGCTTGCAATACTCCCCACCAATGTTGTCTTAATTTCGACTGAATGACTTGGCACGTCAGCGCCCAATGGCACCAAAGCAGTTGCAAAGTAAAATGTGAGCGCAACCTGGATCAGAACCATTATTATTACAAAAACGCCGTAAATTCTTTCGCTGAATTTTCGGGAGATCAGGAATAGGATAACAAAAACAATATATAATAAAAGTAACGCTTTAAGCCAAAATAGCAGATCGTTTAACCATGACCAAAACAAAACTATAATAAAACCGCTTGAAAGATCATGATGTATTCCATTATAAATTACTTCAAACAGGCTAACCAAAAGGATAATTAACAGCCATACAATAGAGAGTTTAGCAAATTCGACACTTGCTTCTGCGAATCTTGAGAGTGAATTCTGCTTTGGTGAAGTACTATCTTCCATATTACTATTTAGTTTTGTGACGGTGTGTAAAGCCTTGCCTGGTCATATTACCCCAGTTATGCCTTTTTCTTAAAAAGTCAAAGTTGCCTTTAATTGCCGAAAAAACGACAAAGGGGTGAAACACAAAGGGCTCTGCCACGGCAACTAAAGCAAGCCGTAATAAATCTCTTTTTTGCTTGTATTGGTTGTAAGTTAATATTTCCATCAGTATGGCAAAAAGGGAATATAAAACACCAATGCTAAAAATGCTAATCATTATAAAAAAGACAGACCAGTTTATCATTCCAACAACACAAAACACAATAAACATAAAGTAGCCTATGGTTTCGATAATGGGTCCGCCAAATTCAAAAAACGCCCAGTACGGATAGCTAACCAATCCTAAAATATGATATTTGGGATTAAAAAACATTTTTTTATGATTTTGAAGCGTTTCAATCGTCCCCCTGGTCCAACGGTTACGCTGGATACCTAAAGTTTTATACGTAGCCGGTGCTTCGGTCCAGCACAGCGGATCGGGGATAAAACTCACCTTATATGGTTCCTTCTGTTCCTCCATGTAACGGCGCATCCTGACAAGTAACTCCATGTCTTCGCCTACCGTTTTATTGTTATAGCCGCCGCATTTAATAACAATTTCTTTGTCAAAAGAGCCAAAAGCACCCGAAATAAGTAATAATCCGTTAAGCCTTGTCCATGCCATGCGGCTAAGTAAAAAAGCCCGTATATATTCAAGTGTTTGTATGCGGGGTAAAAATTGTTCAGGTAAATAAATTTTAACAAGGCGCCCGCCTTCAACTTCGCAACCGTTGGCTATACGCAAAACTCCGCCCGCTGCAATTACCCGCTTGTCAGTTTGCTCTAAAAATGGCTTGGCGAGCTTTAAAATAGCATCCTGCTCCAAAACGCAATCAACGTCAATAGTTACGAGATAATTATTATGCGAAATGTTAATACCTACATTTAGTGCATCCGCTTTGCCCCCCTTTACCTTATCAACAACGATAAGTTTTCGGTAAACCAGGTTACGGCTTTTATAAACTCCGATTACCGGCTGTGTCGGCAGCTGCTCGTTTATAAAATAATCTGTTTTATACAGGTCATAGGCTTTAATAAGTTTCTCGAGAGAATCGTCGGTACTTCCATCGTTAATTACGATAACCTCGATATTCATATAGTTTAGCGACAGGAGGGAGCGAACATTTTCAATAATTGTTAACCCTTCATTATGTGCCGGTGCCAATACCGTTATACTTGGCGCATCGATTGCTGACGCCAGCATGCGGTAATCGGTAAAGCTGTTTCTACGAATATAATTGCGGGTTTCGCCTACGGAAAATATCCCGATACAAACATAAAAACTGATCAATGAAAATGCATATAGCATCATCAGATATGTAAAACCATCAAAAACAAATGCCTGCCAATTCATGCTGCTAATTCTCCCTTCACTTGTATAATTATATCATTTAATTTATTGTCGTAACTTCCGTAATCATTTAGCGATGCTAACCCTTTTTTACCGCTATGGGCTAAAGCGCGTGCAGCATAAAGTTTCATTTCATAGTTGTCGTTATGCAAAAGCGTTAATAAGAACGGATTATCATTTTCTGAACCAATATTTTGCAGTGCTTTTATGATTGCCAGCTGGTGTTTTAAGCCTTCGCGCCAAAACCGCGATATAAGGTGTATAGATGTTTCGTCGGTATATATCTCGCAAAAGCAATTAATGGCTTGTAATCTAACCTCCGGATCGGGATGATCAAGGCATTGTAATACAGCATCATGTAACTCAAACCGGTGATAGTTACGTATTAGCTTTAATGCAAATATTACTACGCTGATATTGGATGATCTAAGCCAGCTATCAATGCTGACATGTACTGGTGGCAAATTCGAAAGTTTTTGCAGTAATTTTATTTGTTGCCATTCGGAAATTGAATACGTAATATCATCTAAAAAAAGCAAGCCTTCGAAA
>Ga0206978_1053_pt1 | contig 27167 bp, 24 predicted proteins | sample Alteio_BWMinCont_21_FD_153477 | JGI IMG/M metagenome (GOLD analysis project Ga0206978, IMG submission 153477) | Enriched cells from forest soil in Barre Woods Harvard Forest LTER site, Petersham, Massachusetts, United States -... | ecosystem: Environmental > Terrestrial > Soil > Temperate forest >...
GAGAAAATTGGCGGTGGCGAGAAATTCGAGGGTGCGGGCGTAGTCGATGTGGGCGGCGTAGGGGGGATCGACGAAGGCAAAATCGAAGGGCGGGGTGGACGGAGTGTGGCGCGCGGCTAGTTTTTGGAGGGCGGTGTGAGCGTCGGCGACGAGGATGGTGTAGCCGGCGGTGATTTTGAGGGAGTCGAGGTTTTGGCGGATTAGTTTTGCGGCGGGCGCGTGATTTTCAATAAAGGTTACGTCGGCGGCGCTACGGCTGAGAGCTTCGATGCCAACGGCGCCAGTGCCGGCGAAGACGTCGAGGAAGCGGGAGCCTACGACACCCGGGCCCAATACATTGAAGAGCGTCTCGCGTAGGCGGTCGCTGGTGGGTCGGAGGGCGAGGCCTTTCAGGCTTTTGAGGATGCGGCTGCGATATTTGCCGGCGATGATGCGCATATTAGTGAAAAATTAGCATAGTCGATGGACCGTTGACTGAATCAAATAGAACAAGGAACAAAGAAAATGAGGTTCCCAACCTGAGCTGCCAACACTGAGGAGTTATTTCATGCCACGACTTTTCGCTTTAATTCGAACGGTTCCACTCTTTAGCTTTGTGTTCTGTTGCGCCTTCTTGCCATCTGCCGCGGCGCAAGCCTGCGGATCGAAGGGGATCTCATTGCAGGTGCTTGGGTCTGGCGGGCCGGAACTGCAAGACAAGCGGGCTTCGAGCAGCTATCTTATCTGGGAAGACGGACAAGCGCGAGTGCTTGTGGATGCGGGGGGAGGAAGCGCGCTTCGATTTGGCGAAAGCGGGGCGCAAATGTCGCAGCTTGACGTGATTTTGTTTTCGCACTTTCACGTCGATCATAGCGGCGATTTTGCCGCGTTGATCAAGTCTTCGTGGTTCGAAGATCGCAAGCGTCCTTTGCCGGTCTATGGCCCGGAGGGAAACGACTTCATGCCCTCCACGGTTGAGTTTGTTTACGATTTTTTTGGAGATAAGCACGGCGCTTTTCGCTATCTGAGCGAGCTGCTGGTACCTGGAGAGGAAGGCGACTATAAATTGCAGCCGCACAACGTTGTGGGAAGCACGAAGCCGGCCGAGGTGTTTCGCCGTGGCGGCATTGCCGCGCAAGCGGTGCGGGTTGTCCACGGAGGAGTTCCAGCCCTTGCGTGGAGAGTAGAGATGGGCGGCAAAGTGATCGTTTTCAGCGGCGATACAAACGGCGAAGGCGCAGGTCTGCCGCAAGTGGCGTCGAACGCGGATTTATTCGTTGCTCACAACGCTGTGCCGGAAGGAGTCACTGGCGTGGAAAGGAATCTGCACATGCCGCCGTCGGTGATCGGGCAAATTGCCGGAGAGGCACACGTCAAACAGCTGGTCTTGTCTCATCGTATGCTTCGGACGCTGGGCAAGGAGAGTCAGACGCAGTCCGAGATCGAAAAGAAATTTTCAGGCCCGCTCAAGTTTGCCGATGACCTGAATTGCTTTCCTTTGAGCTAAGGGCTCGCTTGTTCAGTCCAAAGAGAAATGCGTTTCGCGAAGGCGGTCGCTGGTAGGACGCAGCGCGCCACCTTTAAGTGATTTGAGAATCCGCGACCGATATTTGCCAGGAATAATCCGCATGCGATGCACCTATTAGCGTTGGGTTACGTCAAGAAAAAACGCGCTAGGACAGTTGGCCTGGCCCAGATACGTGAGGAGCGATTGCGATCGCGCGGCCTAGAAATCCTTCAAAGCGGAGTTTCCCCAAAACGAGATTCCCCCCGACAAGCCATAGCCACATAATCGGCATTGCCAAAATCGCTCCCCAAACGCGGGCAAACAAAATGAATACGGTCATTAGACAGACCATACTTGTTCCAAGCAGGACCAGTCGCCGACAACTCACCTCGTAGAGCACTTGGCGAGCGGTAGTATCAACTGTTATGACCCCAGAATCGAAAGGAACGAGCACGTTCCAGTTGGTTACCGGGCGAAACATTCCGGCCGTGAACATCACGCGCTGCCCCTGAACGTCGACCGTACTTGCACTCGCCTGGTCGAGCCTATCCGCGAGGTGGGCAGGCAATCCCGCTACGTCGATATCAGCACCCATGTATAGAGTCCCCGACCGAGTAAACGACGGCATTTTGAGAGCCTCAGTGCCGCATTATGGCGACGGAATTAGTTTACGATGAATAGCGCGGACGAGCGGTCATACCTTTGTCTCAGGTGGACTGGGCACGCTCCAGGAGGCGGGTGCTGAGCTGGGAGAATTCTGCGACTAGGTCGCCGGCTTCCTGGCCCGCTAGCGTAGCGGCGTCGATCTCTGTGGTGAGCAGGATGGAGGTGGCTACGTCGGCGCTGCATTCGAGGCAGTATTTGCCGGTTTTTCCTGGGAGATCAAAAAGCTCGGCTCGGTGCCCACAAACACAGCACTGCAAACTAAACGGCTCTTCACAACCTTTCGGACCAGATAACATCGGGGTTTCTCCGTGGGGACGCATTCTGCGGGCTGCGACTCACCAAATGATGGTAGGAGAACCGTCATAAGGAAGTCAGGAGCTGGCGGTTAGGATTTTGTAAGCCGAATAAACCATTACGAATGAATGTGTTAACCGATGCGCTAGGCGGTAGCGGCGCTGCTACTCTGTCGGAAGTTGGGGGAGGAGGCGCTTTCAGGCTTTCATAATCCGGCTGCGGTATTTGCCGGCGATGATGCGCATGCTTCGTCGTGAGTTGGAACAAACCCCGTTGCTCTATTTGAGGCAGGTAGCTGAATGGTCGCGAACGTAGCGACTGAGGTCAATCTGCTTGTACTTAGATAGCAAGTGGGCCTTTGTGCCCACATAGAACTGCTCGAATTGAACTGAACACTTTGTGGAATAGTCCGTGAGTTCACCATTGCGCGGGAAAAAGATGCCGACGTCGCTGTCATTGGCCAGATTCTCCGGAGTTGGATGAACTGTTGTGGGCCAGAAGTTTCGAATCCGCTCCAAGGAACTGTCCGCCCGCTCGTAATAATACTCGCTTCTAGTCGTGCCGCGGGGCATCGGGTCGCGTGTCAATAGAATCCCATCCCTCGGAATCCGGTAAATGACTTCTCCCCGCGTCTTGCTTAATGACTGTCCATTACGAATACCATACAAAATATAAACATCGCCTTTGTAGGTATCCGGAATCAGAAATCGTTCTTGGGTGCTGCGGAAGAATATCGTTGAGATGCCAAGGATGATTAGCAAATTGAAAAGCAAGGCGCATCCATTGATGAAAGACGCGGCGCGGCGAGACGCACGAGATACAACGGGTTTCGTGAGCTTCAACCCTATGACCGAGAGAGCGACGCCGAGCAATAGAAAGACTGGGAGCGGCCAGGTCGAAACCTGAGGTGCGAGCACGGCAAGAGCGAGCACTGTGCCGTAAACAAATGCGAGCGACATACTCGCCAGCACGATGTTAGCAACAGTGACGTACCACAACCGCTTTGATTGTGTTTCCACAATCGCCTCGCAGAATTGGCGTTCTGCATCGTACACGCCATTGTCGAACAAGGGAAATGGTGTGACTCGTCACCCGATGCGAGCTAGGTGGTAGCGGCGTTGCCACTCGGCGGGAAGCTGACGGAGGAGGTGCCGGAGGGCGGAGGATTGCTGGGCATCGTCGGCTAGGGCGAAGGCTTCGCGGCGAGCTACTTCCAGGAGGTCTTTGTCGCGGATGGGGTTGGCGATGTGGAAACCGAGGTCGCCGGATTGGCGGGTGCCGAAAAATTCACCGGGGCCGCGGAGGAGGAGATCCGTTTCCGCGATTTCGAAACCGTTGGCGGTGCGGACCATGGTTTCGAGGCGTGCGCGAGCTTCTTCCGTCATGCGGACGGGGCCGACGAGGATGCAGTGAGATTTGGCGGCGCCGCGGCCGATGCGTCCGCGGAGCTGGTGAAGCTGGGCTAGGCCGAAGCGTTCGGCGTGTTCGATGACCATGGCGGTGGCGTTGGGGACGTCGACGCCGACTTCGATCACCGTGGTGGCGACGAGGATCTGGGTCTCGTTTTTGCGGAAGCTTTCCATGACGGCGTCTTTTTCTTCGCTGGAGAGGCGACCATGGAGCAGGCCTACCTTTAGCTTCGGAAAAACTTCTTTGGACAGGCGCTTGTATTCGTCCATCGCGGCTTTGAGTTCGAGCTTCGATTCTTCGATCACCGGATAAACGATGTAAGCCTGATGGCCTGCGGCGACTTCCTTGCGGAGAAATTCCCAGACGCCGGGGAGGTGCGGCTCGGACGTAAGGCGCGTCTGGATGGGGGTACGGCCGGGCGGGAGCTCGTCGAGGACGGAGACGTCAAGGTCGCCGTAGAGCGTGAGCGAGAGCGTGCGCGGAATGGGAGTGGCGGTGAGGACGAGGACGTGCGGCGCGTGGCCATGGGAGGCGGCTTTGTCCATGAGGCGTTTGCGCTGAAGGACGCCGAAGCGGTGCTGCTCGTCGATGGCGACAAAGCCGAGGCGCGCGAATTGGACTTGGTCTTCAATGAGCGCATGCGTGCCGATGACGAGCTGCGCTTCGCCGGTGCGAATACGCTCGAGGGCGGCGGTTTTTTCGGCGTGCTTGAGGCCGCTGATCAGGAGTTCGACCCGGTAGCCACCGGGAGCGAGAATGCGCCGCGCGGAAAGGTAATGTTGGACGGCGAGAATTTCCGTCGGCGCCATGAGCGCGGCCTGGGTGCCGTTTTCAATGGCGATGACGGCGGCTTGAAGGGCGACGATGGTTTTGCCGCTGCCGACGTCGCCTTGCAGCAGGCGGTTCATAGGCGCGGGCCTTTCGAGGTCGGCGGCGATTTCCGCGAGGACGCGTTTCTGCGCGGCGGTGGGCTTGAAGGGGAGGATGCGCTTGAGCGCTTCGCGAACTTTTTCTTCGCGGACGCGGAAAGCGATAGCGTTTTCCTTGCGCGAAGTCTTGCGGTCGAGCGCAAGGCTTAGCTGATAGAGAAAAAATTCCTCGAAGATGAGGCGCTGCTGCGACGGCGTGCGAAACGTGTTCAGCTCTGGGAGAGATTCTCCCGGCTCAGGAAAATGGACGTGGATCAAAGCTTCGCGGCGCGAAGGGTAGTCGAGTCGCGCGCGCAAACTTTCCGGAAGGACATCCGGCATGTTTCTATCGATAAGCTGCACCGCGGCGTACATCGCGCGGCGAATCGCGCGCGAGCCGAAGGTGCCGATAGCTTCGTAAATGGGCACGATGCGGCCGACTTCGGTGGAGTCCGGCTCGCCGTCGCCGAGCATTTCAAGCTGCGGATTGATCATCTCGATGCGCGCTGGGCGCATCTTGTCGATTTCGGCCTTGCCGTGAAGGATGAGCTGCTGGCCGGGTTTGAGGCGCCCTTCGAGATAACCGCCGTGAAAAAATTTGCACGGGAGCAATCCGCCAGCGGCGTCCTGGACGAGCAAATGATAGATGGCGTTGTACGCGAATTTATTGGGAATGGCCTGGCCGCTCATGACGCGCGCGCGAATCGTGTAAACGCCGTTGGGCTGAATGTCTTTGATGTTCGAAAAATGAATGCGGTCTTCGTAGCGGAATGGCAAATAGGCGAGCAGGTCTTCGAAAGTGTGAATGCCGCGCTTGGCGAGAAGCTCGGCGCGCTGCGGGCCGACGCCTTTGATCATGCGCACTTCGGTTGTGAGACTGAGCGTCATTAACACTTCTTTATATCATCCCCACAGCAAACGCACTGGGCCCTCAGGAAAGACACCGCGCCCGCGGAAACACACTGAAAAGGCGATACTTGCGCTATGCTTTTTACGTATCAATAGAGTGACTATTTTGCGTCGCAATCGTAGCGGGAGGCACTGGTGACGGAAGACCGGCTGACAGGTTCGGACAAGCGCGCGCTGCTGCTGTGGATACTGCTGGGCATTGTGGGCGTAGTGTTTGCGCAGCGATATTTTTTCCAGGCGTTTCCCGAAGCATCGGTGGATTTTAAGGTTTCGCGCGCGGAAGCCCTCGCACGAGCGCAGAAATTTGTTGGCAGCCTGGGGGAAGACGTCAGCGGCTACCAATCGGCGATCGTTTTCGACGTGGACGACAACGCGAAAACGTACCTCGAGCGCGAGGTGGGGCTTCAGCAGGCCAACCGCTTGATGTCGAGCGAGCTGAACATCTGGTATTGGAAGGTGCGCTTCTTCCGGCCAAAGCAGGAAGAAGAGTTCAGCGTGCAAGTCAGTCCGGCCGGAGAAATTGTCGGATATACGCACACGGTCGAGGAAGCGCGCGCGGGTGCCACGCCAAATCGCGCCGCCGCCGAAGCCGCCGCGCAGGAGTTTTTGCGGAATAAAATGGATGTAGATTTGAGCAAATGGCAGTTTCTTCCCGAAGAGGCCAACTCCACCAAAAAGCCAAACCGTCTCGACTGGTCTTTCACGTGGGAGAAGCGTGACTTCCGCGCAAAGGATGCGCCCTACCGCCTGAGAGTGGAACTACAGGGCGACCGCGCGGGAAGCTCGAAAGAATTTCTGCAAGTGCCGGAAGCCTGGGAGCGCAGCTACGCGAATCTCCGCTCAAAAAATATTCTCTACAATCAAGCGGCCATTATTCCCTACCTGGCGCTGATGGCAGCGGCGATTGGGCTGGGAATTTTGCTGACGATACGCAAGCAAACCAGCTGGGGCGGAGCGATCAAGCTTGGAATCGTAGTGGCGATTTTGTTGTTTTTCATGCAGCTCAATAATTGGCCGCTGGAGCGCATGGCTTATGACACGAATTCTTCCTATGGCTCCTTTGTCTTCCAACAAATCAGGAATGCGCTCCTCTTTGGAATATTTTCGGCCCTGACTGTCGCCCTGGTCATCCCGGGCGCCGAGCCGCTCTACCGCTGGTACCAGCCGGGAAAACTGCGGCTCGCGAAAGCGTTCACGTGGCGCGGCTTGCGTTCGAAAGAATTTTTCTCCGCGGCGACGGTCGGAATATCGCTTGCAGCGGCGCACATCGGATTCATCGTGGCGTTCTACATCGTCGCGCGCCACTTCGGCGCCTGGGCGCCGCAGGATTTGAACTACGAAAATTCCGTAAACACCACGTTTCCGTGGATCTCCGGCGTGGCGATCGGCTTACTCGCTGCGACGAGTGAAGAATTTCTCTTCCGGCTGTTTGCGATTCCCTTTCTAAAACGGCTGACGGGCTCGAGCATTATCGCGGTGGTTGTGCCCGCGTTCTGCTGGAGCTTTCTGCACGCCGCTTATCCAAACGAGCCACCGTACATTCGCGGCCTGGAAGTCGGACTGATCGGCATCGTCGCGGGCATCGTGATGTTGCGATGGGGAATCCTGGCGACGTTGATCTGGCACTACACAGTGGACGCTTCGCTTGTCGGGCTGTTGCTGGTGCGTTCGAACAGCTTGTACTTCAAAATCTCCGGTGTGATCGTGGGTGCCGCGGCTCTCGCGCCGCTGATTTTTGCGGGCGTCTCTTACCTATCGCGCGGCCGCTTCGAACCAGATGAAGATTTGCTCAATAGCGCCGAACCAATCGACAAAATCAGTTTTGAGTCGGCTCCTGTCGTTGCCGAAGCCACCGCAACGGTCGCGGGCGCGACTAGGCGTTACGACGCGCTGACGCCCGCAACTCTGATCTTCCTTGCGGCTTGCCTGGTTGTCGGTGGCGCAGCCGCGTGGCGCTTCAAGACTCCTTCGCTCGGCGATTATCTGAAGCTTTCCGCCGATGCACGCACGGCAAAAGCTCGCGCTGACGAAATCCTTCGACAGCGCGGCGCCGATCCGAACTCGTATCGCCATGCAACCATCTTCACGGAGTTGACCGACCCCATCACCAACGAATTTCTTCGCCAGCGGGTAGGCATCGCGCGCCTGAACGAGATTTATGCCGCCCAAATACCCGGAGCGATCTGGCAAGTGCGCTACTTCCGGGATAGTCAACCGGAAGAATATTCGATCAAGCTGAATCCCGACGGTTCGCTGCTTGCCGTCAACCACAAGCTCGCCGAAGATGCGCCGGGAGCCTCGCTGAGCAAGGAAGAAGCACTCGCCAAAGCCGAAAAATATCTGCGAGAAGTGAAGAAGCTCGATCTGACCCAGTGGAGTCTTATCGAAGCAAATTCCGACAAGCGTACTCACCGCACCGACCATGAACTTGCCTGGCAGCAACGTACTCCGCTCGATTCTGGCTCGACTTCATCGAATGATGCAGTGAGTCACGCGTTTCTTCGCATAAAACTCGCGGTGCTGGGCGATGAAGTCTCCGAATATCGAGGTGACTACTACTCGAAACCGCAAGCGCGCGAGGAACTTGAAGCCAAAGAGGGCGCCAGCCGCTGGATGTTCATCAAGATCCCCGATGAGTGGCGCCGAAAACAAGAAGAACAAACTCTTTTCCGAACCATCTACGGTTTCGCGGTTCCGATTCTTTTGTTCGGCGCGATAGGCGTGACCGCGCTAGTTTTATTCTTCAAGAACCTCAGCTCGGACGCCATGCGCGCAATTCCCTGGCGCCGGCTGCTTCTCTGGTCTTCGACAGGACTGGTTGCCTACATCTTGATCGTCGGATTCGGCAACCGCATGCAATCCTTTTTGAACGCCTACCAGACGGCTATACCTTTCAAGGCCTTCCTGGGGGGCATTGCCATTGCCATTCTCGTCGGTGCGTTTTTCTACCTCGGTGGACTCGCGGCCCTGTTCGGTTTCGCTTCCTACTTTAGCAATCGCGCATTTGGAAGCGAGGGCCTCCCCGTGGGCTCACGCATGCCCGGAGTTTATTACCGCGACGCGCTTTGGATTGGTGTGTGCGGAGCGGCGGGGTTTCTAGGACTCAGACGCCTGCTGGAATTCATTACTTTCCACTGGCAGACGGTGCACCGCAGCTTGCCGTTCTCCTCCGGTCAAAATTTCGACGCTGGCTTACCCGCGGGCGCCATTCTCGGCGGCGCTGTAATCAGCGGTTTGTTCGTGACTGGCTTCATCGCGTTCATCGCTGCTTTTGTGGCCGCCGTTCTCAAGCCACGCTGGTTGCGGGTCGGAGTCTTCCTGCTGGGCGCGATGTTTCTCGCAGGAAGCGATTGGGCCACCGGCACCGATTTTGCGAAACAAATCCTGGCGGACACGATTCTGCTGGGAGTGATCGTGTTCGGCGTTAGCAAAGTCATTCGCTTTAATGTGCTCGGTTGCCTCCTTATCGTTGCGCTGCTCGCGCTGCTCGGAGCCGCCGTACAATTGCTGTCGCAGCCTGGCGCGTTCTATCGCGTAAACGGCTACGCGGTCGTTGCCATGATACTGTTGCTCCTTGCCTGGCCACTCTCGCTATGGCGAATGCGCGCGTCCACCACCCCTTAACGTCACCACCTCAGAGCGCCCGTTGCTCAGGATATCCCTTGGAGGCAGAAAACCACTGATAAGGGTGATTCCGTCTGCCGAACGGGGCAACCCCTTGCTCGCTGTGGAAATCGGAAACAAATAGTGTTCGATATTCGTTCTCTAAGTGGAAGTGGATGCTCACCCAGGGGCGTCTTAGCACGTCCAAATTGGGTGGTCGCGTATCCTTCTTAGTGTGGCGGGTTGGCGGATGCGGCCTAAGGTATTGATAAACAAGCAGCAACGCCAACACACGCGAAGAGAAAGCGAAAAATGCCGCTTCCAAGATGGGCTCTAGCTTTGGCTAATGAATCAGGCCTGGCGGGTGGCACCGGCGCCTCCCTGGCTACGGTGGACTCTTTGCCCAACCTAAACGAGCGGACCCTCGTGGCGGAAGCTCAAGCCGGCAGCCGCGCGGCTTTTGAGGAGCTTGTACACCGCTACGACCGGGACGTCCTCCGGCTGGCGCTTAATCTGATGAAGCGTCCGGAAGATGCGCGCGACGTCTATCAGGAAGCTTTCCTCAAGGTTTACCGCAACCTGCACCGCTTTCGCTTTGAATGCAGCTTTTACACCTGGCTCTACCGCATCGTCACCAACGTCTGCCTCGATCAGTTGCGACGGCGACAGGCGCGGCCCGAGGATCAAGCGCCAGAATCAAACTCCGGAAATCATGAAGAAGGCATCACCGATTTCTTTGAGCGGCAGCGCGAACATCGGCCGACGCTCGATCCCGAACGGCAACTGTTTGGCAAAGAGATTCAAGCGCGAATCACATTGGCAATGGAACGGCTTTCACCACGCGAGCGCCTCGTTTTCGAGTTGAAGCACTACCAAGGATTGAAATTGCGTGCGATCGGTGACGCGCTGGGCACGACAGAAGAAACCGTGAAGAACTCGCTGTTCCGCGCGACGCGCAAGCTGCGCAGCCAGTTGGGAGGCCTGCGATGAGCACTCCTCAACAATCTCGGTGCAGAGAGGTTGCGGGGCTGCTGGTTTTCTACTCCTGCGGCGAAACCAGCGAACAAGAGAACGCGCTGATTGAAACGCACCTTGCGGCATGTTCGCTCTGCGCCTCACAGCTTGCGGAAGAACGCGGGCTCCACGAATCCTTGATGGAGGCTCTGCAAGCGTCCGAGCAGAGCGACGTGGGCGGGATCCTACTCTCGCAGTGCCGCAGTGAACTTGCCGAAGCGCTTGACGATTTGTCTGCTCCACCATTGCAAGAGCGCTGGCGGCACTTTGGTTGGCTGCGCCGCTCGATGGTGATGCACCCGGTCTTGAATGGCGCCCTCCTCGTTTTGCTGGGCGTAGCGGTAGGCACGCAGCTCCTGCCGTGGATTTCAACCCGCCTCGATTCCAATTCCAGCGCTCAAACAGTGAATGTCTCGCCAGCGGCGCGATTCACGGAGGATCAGCTCTCGAAGATGGCGGTCGCAGGCATCAGTTTGGCGCCGCAGGCCGATGGCGGAACGGGAACTCTGCAAGTTCGTGTGCGCACGGAAGAGCCTCTGGTGCTTTCCGGCAGCGTGGACGATCCGGACCTTCGCCGTGTTTTGACATATGTAATCGAGAACGGCGATCAGACAGAAGCAGGAGTGCGGCTGGATTGCCTGGAAGCGCTGCGCGCCCGCAACGCCGATCTGGATGTACGGCGGGCCTTGCTTTACGCGGCCCGCAAGGATCAGAACCCCGCAGTGCGCATGAAGGCGCTGGAATCGCTTCGCGATGCCGTGGCCGACACGGCCGTGCGCGAAGCGTTGATTGATGCGCTGGAGCACGATGCGAATCCCGGCGTGCGCGTGGAGGCCGTCAACCTGCTGGTTCGCTCGCTGGAGCCCGGGGGGCTGGATTCCTCCGACAATGCTGAGCCTGTTCTTGCGCCGGATGGCGTCGAACGTCCCCTCGATCCCTCGATGCAACATGTGGTGCGCACTCTTCAGGAGCTTCAACGCAGTGACCCCAACCGCTACGTCCGGCTGCGGAGCGCTGCGGCTTTGCGGCAGATTGGCCCGCGCGAAGTTCAGTAGGAAAAGTTCAGTAGAAGAAGTTCAATGAGAGCAGTGCACCGAGAAAAGCTCCTTAATCCTTAAGAAGTGGCGTGAGAGATTTAGACATCTGAGAAGAGTTGCCGGCGAGAGATGAGCGGGATTACAAATTTCGAAGAGACGAACGGTCCATGCGCCACGGTCCATCGCTTCGCGCTCTCGCTTGTTTTTACTCTCGCGCTCTTACCGGGGATGGCTTCTGCTGCGAACGACTTCGGCCCCCATACCGTCGACCCACCCGCTGCATCTGATCCGAGCCCACGTTCCTCCGTGGAGCGCTCGGGAACACTTCAAACCGGAAATGGCCTGACGCTGCGTCTGACTGCAGACGTCGGGTCGGTGCACATCGTTGCCCTCGATCCGGGTGCGCCCCCGGTGGTTCGCTACACCGCGCATATTGAAACCGATGCGCGTGCGCCGCTGGCTCAGAATCTACTGGAGCGATATTCACTTACGGCAAGAGCAACCGCCTCAGGTGTGGAAATTGTCGGAGCGTCGCCATCGCAAGCCGGACGCGGCGGAGCCAACGCGCAATTCTACGTGCAATTCGAACTGGCCGTCCCCGCAGGCTACAACCTCGACGTCAACACCGGCGTGGGCGACATAGAAACGCAAGACATCGGCGGGACCGCAAGCCTTATCACCGAAGGCGGCAACATTCGTACAGGCCGGATTGGTTTTATCGGCTATCGCAACGCCGCGCAGGGCCATTCGAGCGCCCAACTTTCTACCCAAGGCGGACACATTCAGGTGCAGGACGTTGCGGGCAACCTCGACGCCTTCACCGCCGGCGGACATATTGTCGCCGGAAATATTTCCGGCGACGCCGTATTGCGCAGCGGGGGCGGCCACATCCGCGCGGGGCAGATCACCGGGCGAGCGCAACTGGAAACCGACGGCGGCAACATCACTCTGAAACAGGCGGGAACTTTCGTAAGTGTGCGCACCGGCGGCGGACAGATTGACTTTGGCGAAGTGCGCGGCTCTGTTCGTGCGCAGACCGGCGGCGGTGGCATCCGCATCATTACCGTTTCCGGCCCGATGGAGGTCGAATCCAACGGTGGAAGCATTTGCCTGACGCGCGTGGCAGGCGCGGTACAAGCAGCCACCGCAGGCGGAACGATTCAAGCCTGGATAAATCCGGATGCGAGCGCATCCGGAGGCAAGGTGAGCCTTGCAGGCGCGTCGCAGCTTTCTTCCGGTGCCGGAGACATCACCGTTTTCTTGCCCAGGAATCTTGCGGCGAATATCGACGCGCTGGTCGAAAACGGCGGGTTGAGCCGAATCGATGCCGACCCGGCGCTCTTCTTGAATATCCAGCCCGTCGGAAATCGCGGCGGCAGCGCGGTGCGTGCCACAGGCATGCTCAACGGTGGCGGCGAAATCCTTAAACTGCGCACAACGGTGGGCAAGATCCGCCTGCAGTTCCTGGATGCGGACACCGGTTTGCGCGACTCGCTGATTCGCGAGCAGCGAGAACGGATTGATCGCAAGCACGAGTCGGACATTCTGCCGGTCAACTTGTCGGAGCACGCGCCCAAAGCGGAGGAGCCTTCAGCGCCGGGTGAAACGAGCGACTGGCTCGAGAGTTGGATGGACAGGCTTGAGATCTCGCTCATGGGCGGTTTGCGGGAAGACTCCAGCGATTTTTTCAAGCGCCTCATCGCCGCGCCTCGCCCGACGTATCCCGAGCTTGCCAAGCGCGCCCATATTCAGGGAATTGTGAAACTGCAAGTGAAGGTGAAAACAGACGGAAGCATCGAAGTACAAAAGATTTTGCAAGGTGAGCCGGTTCTCGCCGACGCAGCCATTGACGCCGTAAAGCGATGGCGCGCAAACCCGGCGACGATCAATGGCACACGCGTGGAGACTATTTCAACGGTTACGTTTGATTTTGAGCCGCATTGACGGCGAGTGGAGCAGACGCGTCATTGCGCCCACATTTTGTTCGGGTCCCGGGTTCTTCGGTCGTTTGGTAACAACGAGAAATAGCTCGTGAGACTTGCTCGAAGGGGGTAGAACGCGATGCTACGTCCTAATTTACGCTCCGCACTGTTGTTCATCCTTGCGCTTACAGTAGGTTCGGCTGCGCCAGGCTTTGCGAAAAGCAAAGATTTCAATCATTCCTATCCGCTGCAGCCGGGCGGCACCTTCGAACTGCAAAACGTCAACGGCCCGGTTCAAGTGGAAGGATGGGACCGCGACGTCATCGAAATCCATGCGGTCAAAATTGCGAAAGAAAAAGAATCGGACCTCGACCGCGTCTCGATCGAAGTCAATGCCAAGCCGAATGATGTTTCTGTAATCACCCGCTATCCGCAAAATGAAGGCGTGGAAGTCGCGGTCGAATACATGATCCGCGTCCCGCATGGCGCGCATGTGGAGCATATCGGCACGGTCAATGGCACGCTGAAGATCGCCGGCGTCGAGTCCGTCGAAGAATTGCGCACGGTGAATGGAAATATCGAAGTCTACGAGGGCGGAGGCAGCGTCCACGCTCACACTACCAACGGTAACGTGCACCTCGAGCTGTCGCGTGTCCTCGATGAAAAGGGCTTGGCGGCCGAGACCACCAATGGCTCCGTGCTCCTGGCCGTGCCCCAGGATACGCAGGCGAATCTGGAAGCGCGCTCGCTGAACGGAAATTTTTATTCCGAGCTGCCCTTTTCGCAGGAAGCCGCGGACCGTCCGAGGGAAATGCGCGGAAAGTTTGGCAAAGGCGGAGCGTCCATACGGCTGAATACCGTCAACGGTGGGATCCAAATCGTCATCTTGCGGTCGACGGTTTGAAGCGAGCCGCGTCTAACTGAAATAGGAGGACGGAAAATATCATGACGAAACGTAATTTGTTTATGGTTGGCGGGGCTATGGCGCTCGGTGTGGCGCTCGTGGCGCTGCCCAGCCCTCCTGCAAATTCGCTGGAGCCGGCGGAAGCAAAAGTAGCGCAGATGGAGCAAAAAATAGAACAGCTTCAAGCGCGCTTGGCGGAGCGGCTCGCTGGCGAGCAGGAAAGAATGGCCGAATGGCTGGATGATCGCGCATTGCAAGCGTCCGTGAGTGCCGCGGTTCAGCAAGCGCAAGAGCAGCAGCGGAGGATAGAAGTAACGCCAGAAACGGGCGATGAAGACGCGATGGTCCTCCTCGGAGATGACGGCGCAAGCTGGCTCGGCGTTGAGTCGCAGGAAATCAGCTCGGAGAAAGCGAAAGAATTGAAGCTGCCTGCCGAACGTGGCGTCTTGCTCGAACGCATCGTGCCGGACAGTCCCGCCGCCAAAGCCGGCCTGAAAGACAACGACGTCATCACGGAGATCAACGGCCAGCGCGTCGAAGGCGCGGCGCAGTTCCGCCGCATGATTCACGAAATTCCTGCCGGACGCTCCGTGCAATTCACCGTGTGGCGCGATGGCCGGGCGCAATCCGTCAGCGTAACGCTCGGCAAGTCGGAAGATCACGCCAATATGTGGTTCAAGACGGCTCCGCGTGCCTTTTCTTTCCAGCTCCCGAAGATTGAAATGCCGGAAGTAGCGCCCATGCCCGATATGGACATGGAAGGCTTCGCTGTACTAGCCGGCTCGCGCCCACGTTTGGGGATCGACGCAGAAGATTTGAACGGACAATTCGGCGCGTATTTTGGCGCACCTGACGGCGAAGGCGTCCTCGTCCGCGAAGTGAATACAGGCTCGCCGGCGGAAAAAGCCGGCGTGAAGAGCGGCGACGTCATCACTTCGCTCAATGGCGAACGCGTCCGCTCGCTCGGCGACCTGCGCGAAAAACTTGCCGGCAAGCGCGACGAGAAAACGGTGAAACTCGGCGTTCTGCGCAACAAGAGCGAGGTATCGATCACGGTTGAGATGCCTCCCTTGCCTTCAAAAACTCCGCGAGCCATTTCGCGTCGCACCAACATCTAAGCAACAATTAGAAAAAAGGCCCGGACGTTTTGTCCGGGCCTTTTTCTTTTGGGACACGAAGTCGTGACGAGCTCTTCCATCAGAGCTCGTGCGATTCAGGGCTTGCCATCGTTTCCATATTTGCGCGCGAGACGAAACGGCCGCCCCAACGCATCCAAAAACCAGTGCCGTTTGTTTTCCGCGCCTTCCACCCAATCTTCCTCGGTGGGCGAAAAAGAAAGCCGAAACAGATACGCCGCGCCGGACAAAATCCCACCGCGCATCCGCATTCGAAACATCGCTCGCTCGAAAATTCCCGGCGGTGCCGAACCGGCTGCTGGAAGCCATCGCAGAATCTGGCCAGCAAGCCGTCCAACCGTTCGGTCTGATCGCACCAGCGCGCCAACATTTTCTGGCAACGGAGCCTGAAGCAAATCTGCCGCCAAGCGCAGGCCCAGGTACAGCATGCGCTCCCCACCAACTTCCTCCGCGGCCGACTGTACACGCGCCCAGTCGAGTTCCTGCCGGGTCACAAACGCCGCCACGTCCGCGATGTAGCTCAACTGTTCCCAAAAATGTTTTGCGCCATGAATGCAAATCAGGATGAGTTCATCCTCAGGCGACAAAGCGGGAACCTGATGCGAATCGATGTTTACCCGCGTCTGCCGCTCAAATAGCTTTTCCACGGGAAGCGGCCGGGGATGGTAGCGAAACGTGAGCTCGGTATGAAACTCGACGAGCAGTTTCGTGCTCGACTGGCGAAATACATATTCTCCGGGAATCTTCTTCGCGTGAATTGCTTTTAGGGGCACGGCCGGTTCATAGCCGAGACTGATCATCAGTTCGGTCGAACGCTGAATGTCCTTGTCGCGCACAATCAAATCCAGATCGCCGTACTGGCGCAATCCCGGATCGCCGTAACAACGCGCCGAAAGGACCGGCCCTTTAATCACCAACGCCGCAACACCGGCCGCCGCGAAGCTGTCAAACAACCGGAACATCTCCGCCGTCAAATTCATCGTGAAGAGCGTGTAAGCACGGCGCCACACGCGCAAACTCTCGCGGATATCTTCCGGTATAACGCTTTCGTCGAAATGGATCAGCCGCGCTGCGGTGAGCCCTAGAACGCTGTGGACTTCTCCAAACGCAATCAGCGATGCCCATTTGCGAGGCGCGCGAAGCAGCTCCGCAAGTCGCTGCGAATCCGGCTGCGGCTTTGCGCACTCCAGCAGCAACGCCCATTCCGCATCGAGAATCTCCACTCCTCGTGGCAGCGTTTCTGTCACACCATCCTCTCGTTCTTGAGGAAGCTTACTCGAATGTTCGATGGTTTGCGCTAACGAGAAAATTTTTCAGCCAGCAACGAAACTCGTCGGAACGCGTCGTCCTGCCCGCGAAATACTTTCGGGAATCGCACCACAGCCGACTGCGCGATTTCCTGCAACGGCCTGCTTCCATCCATAGCTTCGATAAGCCAGCGCTCCGCTTCCCCGGACTCCGAGAGCACCGGAACATAATCCGTCGCGCGCTTGCGCAGCGTTTCAGAGGTAAATTGCGCGCCAAGGAAAGTCGACTGTTGAAAGTTCCTTTCAGGTTGCGCGCGGTGCGCGGCGATCCTTGTGTCCCAGCGCCAGACGTAATCGCCGCTAACCGGATCGGCGTGTAAATCCAGTTCTATTTCCTGCCCGGCCTCCAGCTCCACCGGCTCGAGCCACGGAAGAAATCCCTGCCCATAAACGGTCCCCATGGTCCCGGGCGCGGTCGAAAATCCAGCACCATCAAAAAGTTGTGCTTCAAACCAGGCTGTGACTCCATGCGCAGTTCCGCTGCGCGTTGTGCGGAATCGCAGTTTTGCGCCAGCACGAGGATTCAGATGCGTCGTGTAATCCAGATCGCACAAGCACTGTGCTTCCGTTAAAAGCTGGGCGCTTTGCGAGCGCACCTTATAAACACTATTGAGAACCATCGGCAGGGCAGCGGCGAGTTCCAAGCCTCGCCCAACTTCCGTCCAGGGCGAAACCAATCGCTTGTAGAAATCGGGAGCTTCGAGGATAGCGGCATAAATCGTGTCCCGCTGCGGAATCTGTAAACCACCTTCGGTCAGGAACCGCTCTCTGGCGTCTTCGATGGATAAAAGCGCGTCAGCAAAAAGCGGCAAAGCGCCGCGCACATCGGAGATGATAACGTTGGCCCGTTCGGGTAACTGAATTTGCCTCGAATCGCCATGGAGAAATTCAATGCGATCCGCGAAGCCATTGGCCGCGGCAAGTTGCCGCGCAAAGTGAATCACTTCTCCGGCCTCAATGGCGTACACCCTCTTTGCGCCGGCTCTGCATGCCAGCAAAGCAAAAAGGCCAGGGCCGCAGCCGAGGTCCACAACGATGTCGCCAGGACGCACTGCCCGTTGGATGGCATCCGCGTAGGCCGCGAATCGCAGACTGTCGGCGGTCATGTCGCCGAATTCGTCGAGTAAGTACATTCTAGTGGCCGGCGGCGACGGTCACACTCGCCGTGCTGCTCAGCAGAAGCCGGGCATCGGCCATAACCAACTCACACAGCGTGCCGATACGCGAAGGATCGGAATGCGGCACGATTCGGCGTACAGGAATGTGTGACACCATGCGGGAGAGCAGCTCAAATTCCTCCGCTCGCTGGCTCCGATCCAGAAGCCAGTTCATGTAAGTATTCTGTACAAGCTCAAGCAGAACTTCGCGGCTGCTCAACTGTTCTATTCGCGGAGCGTCGGCAGACTTCTCTCGGGCACCCAGCATGTAGATTGCTCCGAGCGGCCGCTTACCCGTCTCCAGCGCCGCCAACGTGCCGTCGAGCGGCAAATAACACTTTTCCCAATTCGGCGATAACCGAGGCAAAGAGTCCGGTCGTCCCATCAGCTTCTCGACAGCATCCGGCCACAGGCAGACGCGCGGATATCCCCGCTGGATGCTGTAGCTCCCGTCTTTTTCTTCGATGGCAGCCACATCTTCACAAAGCACCGGCAACCCGCGCAGCCCCAGCGCAGCCGCCGTTGTTGATTTTCCTGCCCCAGCTTCGCCGGTCAGAACAATGGCCCTGCCGTCAACACACAGAGAACTGGCGTGCAGAGCCGTGGTGCCTCGCCGCCGAAGGATAAATCCCATCACCGGCCCGAGAAAATACGTCGAGAGATCCTCTATTGTTTGAGACTCGCCGGCCGTGCCCCAGATGCGCGTGGCCGCACCGTTTACTACGAAGTGGGTTCCATCCGAATAAGCGAGTTGAAAAAATTGACCATCGCCGAAGGACTTGAGGATAAACGCAGGATCTTGCGTTTCGGGAGAAGCGGGAAGGCTTTGTAAGATCACCGACGGCAGGCCAAGTGCGCCGGACACCCAGGAAGGTTTTGCTCGCAACTCCACTTCGAGATCAGGGGAGCTCGCGCTTTCAATTTCTTCTTCGCGTAATCCGGGGATTGGAAAATCAGAAGAAAGGTTCAGGCCGTAAATTCGATATCTAAAAGTCACAGGACGGGGCCAATTCAAAAAAGCAGCCTCTCGGAAACGGGCTCATCCTTATCCCGTCATTCGCTTGTTTAAATTCTTCGACCCGTCCAAATTTCCCTTTTTTCCAGCCATAGTCAGGGTCATTTCAGTCAAATTGCCGTAAACAAAAAGCTTAGGCGCTTGGTAGGGCTTTTTCGCAGATAGGTCTGGCTGCGGCCTCATTCAGTTCCCCTCATTTGGACTGTACTTAATCCTCTGTCTGTTTTCAACGCTTTTTAGCCAGTAATCTAGAGCGATAGGCCGTAGGTCGGCCCACAAAGATAAACCCGGGGCTGGGCGGGAAGTCGCGCTGAGCATCTTGCAGTTTACAAAGTTACTCAGTCTCTCGCAAGCTCTGTCTGAAAGGACGGCTGTCCATCCATTTTTCTCTGCGTGGAGCAATAGCGGATCGCCCTGAAGCGGTGTCTTCTTTCGCACACGTACTTCCTCCGGAAGCAAACCGAACATCGCTGTACGTAAAAATTCTTTGTTCATGCACCACGGCACCGGCGGCACTCGCAACAGGAATCGTAGCAAGCGCTGGTCGAGCAGAGGCGCCCGTGCTTCGACGGGCAAACCTGTCCACCCAGCGTCCTCGCTTTCAAAGACGCTCGGCCAGAATGCTCCCGTCAGCGCGGCATAGCCTTCTGGGTGAAGCGGATGCACCGCCTTCGCCGGTTGTTGCAGTTCCCGCCAGCGAGCACGCAAATGCAAATCACGTTCGAATCCTGGGTCCAGCCATTCCGGATAACCAAGCTCCTCCTCCTTTCGACCCATCCACCGCCGCAGCCGCGTTCGTATCCCGGCGCGCAGAGGAGGAAGCTTGCCGTGGCGAAGAGCGTATCCGCCAAGCGCAACGGCCATGGTGACGACGCGGCCTCGTTTCAGCAGGTAGACGAGATACGGCCACGCCCTCCCCGTCATGATGTCGTCTCCTCCGTCTCCGGAGAGGACCACACGCGCTCGCCGCGCCACCTGGCGATAATGCTCGACGTGTAATGCAAAAAATGGCTCAGCGCACGGCTCCGGCGTGCTCAGCAAAGCCTCTTCCAGTCCGCTGAAGGGCCGACTGGAAGCCCCAGCCAGAATGTCGATAGGGATGCCGATGTATTGCGCGACCTTTGTCGCGTAGGCACCCTCCTCGTCTTGGAACAGCGGCGTGTAATCAACGGTGTAGGCATACAGTGAATCTCTGCTGCCCCTAGCGGTTTGTACTTTGCAGGCAATAGCTGCCACGCTTGTCGAGTCCAGTCCCCCGCTCATAAAACACGCCGCTTGTCCTGCGGGCAATCGATCACGAACCGCCTGTTCCAGGTGGCCGCGAAACTCTTCGACATAATCCTCGCGTCGTTTATAAAAAAGCGGATCCTCGATCGGAAGAGTCGCAAAGTGGCGTACGGATAGTTCGCCGTTCGAATACTTGAGAGCATGGCCCGCAGGGAGACGGCGAATATCTAGAAACGCGGTGCGTTCCGCGTCGGGGCACCACGACTGCAAAAGAAAATCGCCGATGAAATGGAGATCGAGCTTCGCTGAAATGTCCGGAGCAATACGGACAGCCTCGAGCGTGTTGCTGAAAACAAACTGCCCTGCGCTATGCGCGTAAAAAAAAGGTCTGGCTCCCAGCAGGTCGCGCACGCACCATAACTGGCTCGAATCCGCGTCCCAAATGGCAAACGCAAAATCGCCGATCAAAACTTCGAAGCTTTTATCAGCCCACTGCCGCCACGCGCGAAGAATCAACTCTTCGTTGGTGGCATCCGCGGAGGCCTTCTCGCCATGCTGCTCGAGCTTTCGTAGCAAATCCCCACGACCGTCGAGACGCACGTCGCCCAGCAGCCACACACGCCCGTCCAGGGAATATGGTTGCGTTGCAGCTTGCGGCGAGGGGCCGGTACGGAGCAGAGTGAAACAAAATCCCGCGCCCGGACGCGTCCAGACTTGCGTGGCATCGGGGCCGCGAAACGCCAGAGACTCCGCCATTCGCTCGACGAACTTTGCATCCGGCGTTGCACCATCCGCGCAGACAATGCCGGCAAAGCCGCTCATCGCGGTCCCGGCGGCGTGGACGAGAGTGCCGCGTCAAACGCAGCGTAGTGAGCATGCAGCGATTCCGGCTCGTTCAACGCCGTGCCGGCGCGCTCGACCCAGGCATGCGCTTCGAATTTTTCATCTTGTTTGCGGACGCCGATGCGCAACTCCGAAGCAATCCCCTGGCGCCCCAACAACCACCACAACGCAAGCGACTCTTCCAGGCACGTGGGATGGCCGACACCGTGACGCGCTGCCGCGCGCACCATTCGCACCGTCAATACAACTCGACCCGGCGCGGAAGAATCTGCTTCGTTGTTTGAGGTGGAAAGAAATTTTAGAAGGAATGCTTGTGTCTCGCGAAATCCGCGTAACCGCAAACTCAAAGAGATTAGCGGCAACAGCACCGCCGCGCGCAGGAACAAACCGCGCGCCGGGCGCTCCAGCGCGCTAAACCGCCGAAGCCGTTCCCACATCTGCTGGCTGGATTTGAAGCAGCCCGTTATCCACGAGCCGCCCCAGAAGTTCCGTGAGGTGCAGGCGAAGCAGTTCGGACCCAACGTCGAATTCGTTTTGGAGCTCTTGATACGCGGCGTCGATGTTCGGTGCGGCCGTCACTGCTTGCCACATGCGCGTGCCGGTTTCGTCCAGCCCGAAGTAGCGCTCCGTCTCCAGATTCAAGAGCACGGATTCTTTATCCAGAAAACGCACGAGTACGTGCGGCAACACTTCTGCTCGATCCGCGAATGACACCATCAACCCTGCCCCTCAGCTCTCCGCTGAAAACCGGTTCTTCCGCTCTTCATGAATTCGATCGTTTACATTCTACCGAGGAATCGTGCCCTTCGTCACGCAGACTATGAAGCTCCCGATTCGTCGCCGGCTGCCTTCCCTCGCGCGCCGATTGTCTTAGAACCAAAGACACGCTATAAGTTTCATCGTGCCCGAAGCTGCGATAAGCGTTGCTGCTCTCGAAAAATTTTTTCCTCCCGCCCGCAGTGGCTGGCGAGCTTTTCTCCAGCCGTTCGAGAAGCCTAGCATCGTCGCCCTCGCTGGTATTTCCTTCGAACTGCGCCCCGGCGAATCCCTGGCGCTGCTTGGCGCAAATGGCGCCGGTAAATCCACACTCCTTCGTATTCTCGCTACGCTGCTGCTTCCCGCCACAGGCCGCGCGCAAATCGCGGGTCACGACGCCGTTCTCGATCCGCGGGCCGTTCGTCGCCAGCTCGGCTATCACGCTGGCAGCGATATCGGCTTCTACGCCAGGCTTACCGGCCGCGAAAATCTGCGCTTCTTCGGCCGTCTCAACCACCTTTCGAGCATCGCCGCCGCTCAGCGCATCGCGCATCTCGCGCAACAGTTCCGTTTGGAAGACGCCCTTGACCGCCAAGTGCGTACTCTCTCTTCCGGCACAGTGCAGCGCCTGAGCCTCGCTCGCGCCCTGCTCCACGAGCCGCGCGTTCTTCTGTTAGATGAGCCCACGCGCAGTTTGGACGCTATCGCCGCCTCCGAATTTCGCCGCTTCCTGAAGTCCGAGGTCCTCCGCCGCGGCGATACTTCTTTACTCTTCGCTTCCCACACTTTGCCCGAAGTCGAACTACTTGCCGATCGCATCGCGGTCATCGACGCCGGAAGCCTGCTCGCCTGCGACACTCTGGCCGCCCTCAAACGATCCACCGGCGCCGCCACTCTGGAAGAAGCTTTTATGCGGCTCACCGGACGCACCCCGCACCTCACTGTAGAGGACGCACCGGAATGATGCGCACCCTGCGCGAATTATGGACCTTCTTCTGGCGCGATCTTTCCATCGCGCGCACGTACCGCACTGTCTTCGTGTTGGAAGCCGTTGAAGCGCTCTTCGGCGTCGCTATGTTTTTTTATGTCGCGCGCTTCGTGGATAGCCCGCAGCTTTCGTCCTCGCTCCCGCAAGGCGGCAGCTATTTTGCTTTTTCCCTGATCGGCTTCGTCTTTCTCGACTATCTGAACGCCGCGATGGACACCTTCGACAATAGCCTCATGGAAGCCCGCGACTCCGGCACGCTCGAGCATCTTCTCGTGACCCAGACTTCTCTCCCCGTCATCCTGGCCGGCTCGGCAATCTATCCTTTTTTTGCTACGACGTTGCGTATCGCCGTCTACCTCGCCTGGGGCGCTTTGCTTTTCGGCTTCCCGCTCCGCGATGCCAACTGGTCCGCCGTCGCCGCCGTACTTCTCGCCACATTGCTTGCCTTTTCCGGCCTAGGAATTCTCTCCGCAAGTTATCTTCTCCTTTTCAAGCGCGGCAATCCTGCAAAGTGGTTTCTGCTGGGCGTTTCGAGTGTCGCCGGCGGCATGCTTTTCCCAGTCAGCGTCCTTCCCGAATGGCTGCAGTTCGTGGCCAAGCTGAATCCAGTGACGTATGCGCTTGATGCCATGCGCGCCGCGATGCTGGGCGGCGCAGGGCTTCACGCCGTCTGGCGGCCGCTTCTGGTCTTGTTTCTTTTCGCGGCCGTCCTGCTGCCCTCATCCATGGCCGTCTTCGCCTGGGCCCTCCGCCGCACCAAAACCACCGGAACGCTAATGCATCGCTAACATTGCATTCCTGTTAATCCCGTAACCATCCAGCGCTGTTACCTGAATAAAAAAAGGGCCGGCCCCGCAACGCGGAACCGGCCCGATAAGTTAAGTTTTGAAATCGCTCAGGACTTCTTTTTCTTCGTCACTCTGATGTCGATGCCCGGAGCCATCTGCTGCAATTGCGCCAGTCCTTCCTTGGCTTGTTTACCGAAAACGCCGTCGGGGTCGAGTTCAATTGCCTTCTGATAAGCCTCGATCGTTCCCGGCGCAAACTCGGGCACATCTTTGTCCCCGACTTTTTTCACCGTCATTTTGTAAATGAGGCACGCTCCCAGCAGGTACCAGGTCTGCGCGCTGTTCGGATCCAGCTGCGCGGACTTCTGCAAGGGCTCTATGGCATCGGCTCCCCGATTCGCGTTGTACAAGCTGATCCCGAAGTTCCGCCATGCTGTCGCCGCTTTGGCCGGATCCAGCTCCGCGCTCTTCGTATACGCCGCACGTGCTTCGTCAATCTTCCCCGCACGCGCCAACACGTTGCCGAGGTTGTTGTAAGAGCCGGCATTATCGGGCTTGGCGTTGATTGCCTGCTGGTACGCTTCGGCCGCTTCGTCATTGCGGCCTGCAATGTCGTATGCCGATCCCAGGTTTCCCCAAATCAGTGCCAGGTTGGAGTCCTTTTCGGGAGCCGCCTTCTGTGCCGCCTGGAATTCCGCCGCCGCCTTGTCGGAAAGATCCTTGAGGTTTTGCTTCAACGCATCCCGCTGATCGGCCGGCGCTTTGGCCAACTCGTCCTTTGTCTTCTGCTCTTCCGCGAGGAACGCTGAACCCGCCGCAAAATGCGCCTTCATCCCCTCGAATTTTTGTTTCTCCTCAGCGTCCTTCTTGCTTTTCTCTGCCGCCGCGGATCCCGCCTTCGCCGCCAGTTCCTTGAAGTTCATGTCCGGCATCTTGGCTTCTTCGCCGCTGGTAACTTTCAGCTGCCCCATCCCCACCGCTGGCTGCTTATCGTTCGGCGGCGGAAACGCGATAATCGACAATATGTACACTCCAGGGCGAAGATTGTGGATGACAAACCTTCCTTCCTCGTCCGTTTTTCCTTCTATCTTCGCGCCTTGATCGCTTAAGGCCTGAACCGTGAGGTTGAACAGGGGCTTTCCATCAATTCCTATAACCGTGCCGGAGATCGATCCATTCTGTGCAGCTGCGTTCGGCGAAAGAATTGTCACCAACGCGCCAGCTAGCAGTACAGCAAGCCACATGGACTTCCCAAGTCTCTTCATGCCTATTCTCCTTTTGCCGAGGCGAACCCTGCCCGGCCTGGCTGGCGGGATGTGCCCTATTATCCTTAATCCTAGCTCTTTTCCAAGTCCTTCGAGTAGGACAGACATTCCTGTCTGACGACCCTATTTTTTCAGCTCCCGACGCGTCCCCTACGTTTGGGCCGCCACTGCCGTCCGGTAAGCAATACGGTCCGGCACGCCCGCCTCCGCAAACGCCTTCAATCTCAGCAAGCAACTATCGCAAACTCCGCACGCCTTGTCTTCACTTTGGTAGCACGACCACGTCAAATGCAGCGGCGCACCCAGCTCGACCCCGCGCCGGATGATCTCGCTTTTCTTCATCTTGATCACCGGCGTCGCAATTTCAATCCGCGTTTCCGGCCGCGTCCCCGCGCGCACCAACTCTTGAAACACCAGGTAATACTCCGCGCGGCAATCCGGGTAACCGGAACTATCCTCCGCCACGGCTCCAATGTAAACCGCCTCTGCCCCAATCGCCTCCGCCCAGCTCACCGCCACCGCAAGAAAATGCGCGTTGCGAAACGGCACATACGTCACCGGAATCGCGCTTCCATGTGGCCCCGCCGCCCCCAACTCATTTTCCGGCACCGCGATTTTCGCGTCCGTAAGCGCCGACCCGCCAATCGCCCGGAAATGATCCAGCTGCACCACGAGCCGATGGCTCTGGCACACTCCATAAAAATCCGCAATCCCCTCAAATGCCCGCCGTTCGCGCTCTTGCGTTCGCTGCCCATAACCCGCATGCAGAAGGGCGATGTTCTCCGCGCCGTGCCGCTCGCGAGCAATCGCCGCGCAAACGCACGAGTCCATGCCCCCGCTCAGAAGCACCACCGCTTTCGAGTTTTGCGAATTCGCCGTCATCCCAATTCATTATAGCTCGACTCACAAATCAAGGTTTTCCGGGAGTTCACCTCAGGTCTACCTCCAAAATTGCGCACATCCCAAGTTTAGGGGAAAACCATGAAAATGGCAGTCTCTAGCCAATACACTCAATAATCTTAATTTTGTACTTGACTTTATTCATTTTTCCATGCACAATGGTGACCTTCCTGGATACTCGTATGGACATCTCCAAAGCCCTCTGCCCCGACTGCAAAGCACCGCTCAACGTAATCCGTCTGGCTTGCCCAACGTGCAAACTCACTCTCGATGGAGAGTTCGAGGTCTCCCCTCTCGGCAAGCTCAACCAGGACGATCAAACCTTCGTCATCGCCTTCGTCCGCCATCACGGCTCGCTGAAAAAAATGGAAAGCATCTTCGGCATCAGCTATCCCACCGTGAAAAATCGCCTCAATGCTATCGCCGCAGCCCTCGACAAAAATTTTGAAAGCCCTTCGCCGAATCTCTATGTCTTGGAACAGTTGTCCCGTGGAGAACTGAGTGTGGAAGAAGCTCTTGAGAAATTAAGCTGAACCATCCGAAAGGAGACCGTCACCATGTCTGAAGAGAGAAAGAAAGTATTGGAGATGTTGGCAGCAGGAAAAATTACCGCCGATGAAGCGGAAAAGCTGCTCGATAAACTCGGCAACAACGCTTCGAACGAAACGCCCGGCGCTGAAACGCCACCAGCCTCCGCCGCGACCGGAACCGCGAAACCAAAATATCTCCGCATCGTCGTGGATCAACCCGGCCACAAGCAGGTCAATGTGCGGGTACCTCTTTCCTTCGTGCGTTCAGGGAGAGGCCTTCTCGCCATAATGCCTAAGCATGTGAACGAACGCCTCGCGGAATACGGCATCAACGCGGGCTCCTTCACCACAATGGACATCAACGATCTGGACCATGCAATGCGCGAGTTGAATATCGACGTGGAAAAAGGAAACGGCGAAAAAGTCCGCATCTTTTGCGAGTGACCGCGAGGAACTTCTAGACTCCCTTGGTCGCCGGGTCCCACACAAATTTGTGCAACTGCAATCCCAGCCGCACCGGCAAACCATCCGCCAGGATCCACTCCACCAAGGAACGCGGCTCTAGCCCTTGCCACTTCCCCGCTGGATCATCAAACACCGGCGAAAACAAAACTTGCCGCACGCGCTCCGCCAAACGATGCTGCGCCGTAAACTCTCGCGCAAATTCATAGTCCCGCCGCGTCGAAAGCACAAACTTCACTTCGTCTTTCGCGTCCAGCACTTCCAGATTCCGCATCTCAAACGTATCCGCCTCGCCCGAGTCTGGGCATTTCACGTCTACAATCTTGATCACTTCGTCCGGCAGCCGCCCCGTAAAGCGCTCCCCGCTAGTCTCGATCATCACCGTATAACCCGACGCAATCAGCTTCTCCGCGAGCGGATATACCTCTTCCTGTAACAGCGGTTCTCCCCCAGTCAATTCCACCAAGGGCACACTAGCCACAGCTCCAGACAATCCCGCCGCTCGGCCCGCAAGCACATCCACGCGCGCCAAAACGTCATCAACACTCATCTTCGTCCCGCCGTGAAACGCGTAAGCCGTATCGCACCAGGTGCAACGCAAATTGCACCCCGTCAAACGCACAAAAACACACGGCAATCC
>Ga0206978_1056_pt1 | contig 26932 bp, 22 predicted proteins | sample Alteio_BWMinCont_21_FD_153477 | JGI IMG/M metagenome (GOLD analysis project Ga0206978, IMG submission 153477) | Enriched cells from forest soil in Barre Woods Harvard Forest LTER site, Petersham, Massachusetts, United States -... | ecosystem: Environmental > Terrestrial > Soil > Temperate forest >...
CGTCCATCCCCCGAGCAGGATTGTCCCGTCATTGGTAAGAATCGGACCACCCACTTTGGCGCCCCCAACGAGCGCGTGAACGTAAGTATCAAACTTACGGTGCACCGTGTGATGGAGAACGGGACCCGCAAGGTAAGTAAAGACAGAACTACTCCGCCCCGTACCCAGTACGTTGGAGGCTCGCGCATAACCCACATCCGTCGTTATGCCCAGTCTAGAAAAATTGATCGTGAGGCTGGCATCGGCGCCCTGTAAGCCCAATCGATTGGACTGGTTCCCCGGTTGACTCACGTAGGAGTAGCCCAGCGCCATTTCTATCGTCTTGCTCCTGGCCGTGGCGATCGGAGCTTTGCTGCTTATGGGCTTTACTGGCTTTATGGGGGCGAGTGGCGCTTCGGCACTTGCGGCGGAAGCAGGAGTTTCGCTGTTTCCGCCAGCGATTGAGGATTGCGCTGAAGCAGGCGCAGTGCACAGCAGGGAACAAAATAATGCGGGGAAGAGGATTCTCATGCGGACAAGCACCACCCTTCAGTTCTGTGGGGCGGGGGCACTGCGTTCGTCATAGGTCTTAGCCGGCAACTTTGTGATGCGACAAAAACATTCGCGCCGAATCGCGCATCGTGCCACGCAGACGCTGAACGAATTCAGGACGAAGGCGTGGACGCGGCTGATGACCCGCTATATTCCCGTGTGCAGGCCGATCGCAACAGCTGGCTCTTGCACAATCGCGTGTCGCCGATGAAGAAATCCCACTAGGCGCCGGATGACCATCCAGTGGCGAATCCTAAAGACTCGCCAGGATACGCGCTGTTCACTTTTGCACAATTAGTGGAGATGTCTGGCGGGATGAGACACGCGGGGTGGAGCAGAAATAGATGGGGAGAAAAAGCCCGTTGCGCAGTGAGGTTGTTTTTTTCGAGAAGACGTAAACCTCTCAGGGTTGGGACTCGGGGGAGAGGCGGTAGCCTTGGACGTATTCGTAGGCGACGCTCCAGATGGCGCCTCCGGTTGCGGCGAAGAGGAGTTCTTCAATGGGGACGCCGAGGAGGTAGATGCCGAGGAGATTGGGGATGTTGTAGAAGCGATGAATGAAATCGGGATAGAGGAAGAGAAGGCAGAGGAACAGGAAAAAGTATAAGGCGGTGAAGTTTAGGGCGCTGATGAGCATGAGCGGGACCAAGTCACTGCGGAGGAAGGCGATGACCACGGCGCCTGCGGCGAAGGCGATGATGGTGTTGTACATGGTTTTGTGTGGATGCCAAAGCTCTAGCGCGATGAAAATCACGGCGATCACGACGAAAGGTGCGTAGTGCCGCTTGCGCGCTTGGCTTCGCATCGTTGCCAGTCCTTCTTTGAGAAGGAGTTCACCGACCACGGAAGCGATGCCGCCTACTGCCGCGGCCCAGAGAAAATCTTCGATGCCAACGCGGATTTTTTGGTCGAGGTTGAAGAGCGACGGGGGCGTCCAATATTGGGGAACAAACAGAATGCTGGTCAGGGCCATGGGCGTGGCGATGAGAGTGCCCCAGCGGATCTGGGATCGGTACTGCTTGCCGAAGATGGAGCAGAGGATCCAGGCTGCCCAGAAAATGAGCACTCCGACGAGATAGGAATAGTGATAGTTGGGCAGGTAAGCAGACAAAGGATACCACCAGCGGGAGAGTCGCTGGAGTTTACGCCAAGAACGTCTTCAAAGAAAGATGAAAGCTACTCCTTAAATTTTTTGCTGGGAGTGGCTTGCTTTTGGTTTTGGAGTTCGAGGATATCGGCACGGGTGTCGGAAGAGCCGAGGAGCCAGCGAGCGAAGAAATCGCCGCGGGCCATATCGACGTAGCTGACGATGGGCATGTAGGAATGGCGCATGCCGGGATACACCTGGATTTCGAAGCGCTTGTCGGCTTTGATGAGGGCGTTGGCGACGCGCATGGTGTTGACCATGCTTACGTTTTCGTCCATGTCGCCGGTGGTGAGCATGAGGTGACCTTTGAGATTTTTGGCAAGTTCGGAATTTTTGTCGATTTCGTAGATGAATTTTTCGGTGCCGTCTTTTTGCATTTCTTCGCGGACGCCGTGATATTTTTCGCTCCAGTCGCGATTGTAGACGTTGTTGTCGTGATTGCCGGATTCGGACCAGCCGGCTTTGTAGAAATCGGGATATTGGAGGAGAGCTGCGGCAGTCATAAAGCCGCCGCCGGAATGGCCCCACATGCCGACGCGCGAGAGATCGATGTAAGGATGTAGAGCGGCGAGGCGCTCGGCGGCAACTTTTTTGTCGGCTAGGCCGTAGTCGCGGAGATTGCCGTAGCCGTAGGCGTCATACCATTTGTCGCGCTGAGGACTTCCGCCGCGCGCGCCGACTTCGATGACGATGAAACCGAGCTGCGAGAGCGGGACGTTGGGACCCTTGGGTGAGAAAGTTTTGTTGACGCTTTCGGTTTGCGGGCCGGGGTAGACGAACTCGATGAGCGGATATTTGCGGGCGGGATCGAAATCAAAGGGCTTGTACATGACGCCGTAGAGATCGGTGATGCCGTCTTCGGCTTTGACTTTGAAGACTTCGGGAAATTTGAAACCGGCTTCGAGGAGTTGGGAGACGTCGGTGGTTTCGAGATCAATGAGCTGCGTGCCTTGCGCGTCGACGAGCGTGGACTTTGGAGCGGTGTCGACGCGGGAATACGTGTCTGCAAAATATTTGCCGTCGTCGGGAGCGCTGACGGCGTGAGAAAAATTGCCGGGAGTGAGCGGCTGCAGGCCAGCGCCGTCGAGGCCGACGCGATAGAGATGCGTGTAGTAGGGATCTTCGGCGTGCTCGCGGCCGTTGGCGGTGAAGTAGAGAGTGCGCGATTTTTCATCGAGAGAGATGATTTGATCGGTGACGTACTCGCCGGACGTGATTTGATTTTTCAACTTGCCGGCGGCGTCGAAGAGATAGTAGTGAGCCCAGCCGTCGCGTTCGGACCACCAGATTAGTTCTTGGCCGTTGCCGGTTAGACGCAGAGGCTTCACGCTGAGCCAGACGTTGGAGCGTTCTTCGATGAGCGTTTTTGAAGCGCCGGTTGCTGTGTCGGCGACGCAGACGTCAACCTTGCGAAAATCGCGATTGGTGCTGGTGAAGTAGAGTTTGTCAGAGGTGTCCGAAAGCCAGCGCGGGCTGACGCGCGTGAGCGGCATTTGGCCGCCCTCCTGCGTGCCTTCCTGCTCCTGGCGGAGTTCTTCGCGATCGCGCTCGGTGACCGGGGCGTCGGAGATACGGAGCTGCAGTTCAGGAAAATTTTTGGCTTGCACGACGACGCGTTGTTTGGAGGCAACGTCGAGAATTTCGAGTTGTGAACCGGGCATGATGTCTTCGCCGGGGAGCGGGTAGGGATAGGCTTCGAGCGTGGGGCGGGGATTCGCAAGCGAGTGAATGACCCAGAAATCGGGGACTTTGCGAAAGTCGTCGCGCGTGACGGCGAACTTTTTTGAGTCTTTCGACCAGTGGATGGTGATGGCAGGAGCGCGGATACCGGCTTTGTTTGTGTCACCCTTGTCTTCTTTTTTTAACTCCTCTTCTTGCTCAGGAAGAATGCGGCGAGCGTAGCCGAATCTTTCGATGCCGTCGGTGGTAACTTGGGTCTCGACGATGGTGGTCTCGCCGGCTTTTTTCAGAGCCTTGGCGTAATTGTCGGCGTCCATCATGTAAAGATTTTGGCCGCGGGCAAAGACAACGATTTTTTCGTCGGGGGAAACGGCGGCCCATAGCGGTTTCTTGCGCATGGGCTCGACGTTATCGAGACGCGTGATTTTGGCTGTCGCGAGATCGTATTCGAACGAGAGGATGCGTGGCTCCTCGGGAGATTCCGGAGATTGGCCTGGACGCGCGCCGCGCTGGCCCTGCTGCTCGGTTTGCTTATCTTCTTTCTGCTTGTCTTCGTTCTGTTTCACTTCACTTTCGTTGCCCTGCTGGCTGCCGTCGTCCTGGGATTTTTTCGTGGGCTCATTGGGAACGACGCCGTCTTTGCGGATTTCCACTTCGAAACGCATATGTGTGTCTTTGTCGGCGAGCCGCAAGCGTTTGATAGGGAGATGTTGCGCGTCGTAAGGGAAATTTGTGAGCGTTGAAAGAGCGGCGGCGATTTTGACGTTGTCCCAGAGAAGGGACTTGGATTTTTTGAGGGGGTCGACGATGTAATACTTCGTGCCGTCGATGGTGCGGTAGCTGTACCAGAATTTATCGGAGAGCGTGAACCAGTGGGGAGTGACGGAGAGGTCGAAGACGAGTTGATTCACGCTGGCTGGGAGGAAACGGGCTTCAAGAGCGTAGTTCGGAGTGGTAATTGGGGCGGGGGATGCAGACGTTGCGGCATCTGAGGAAGCTGTGGCAGCCGGGGACGCGCTTTCCGAGCGGCCGGGCATTTGCGCGGAGAGGCTCACCACGAAGATCGCCGAACAAATGAGCAGGGCCGGTGTGCCCCAACGCATCCAACGCGGGTACCTTGACGACAGAGATTTCCTAGCAGTCGCCGATTTCATGGCTGCGCTTCCTCCATTTTGTTTGTTGAGTCGTGCTCAGACTATCTACCCCACGGGCGGCGCATTATAAACCAAATGCGGGAGACATTCTTAATACTGACTAAATACGGGCTAGTCGAAGGACGTGAACGAGGGAAGAAGCGTTTCGGCGGATTAGGAGGGCACGGGCAGACAAATACCGTCGCACAGAAAATGCGGCTACTCTTGGGAGTTTAGATATTGCGCTGGGGGCCTGTCGAATCTAGCTGAGGGCGTGTCTGAGACGCTTGCTGGTCTTTGCCAGTTGGCGCTTAAGGGCGTCGACCTGCTTTGTAATATCTTGAAGCTCTTTTTTGGCAAGCGTTCCAGCCCGGACGACTTGATGAGCTTTGCGGTCCGCTTTGCCCAACGCGCCCCCGATTTTCGCTGCGACTTGATTGAACTTGCTCTTCTTAGCCATTCGCGACTCCTTAAATAAATACAGAACTTGGGTCCACAACCATCGTATACCTAAGATGAATTTTGGAGGTAGGAAGATACGGAGGAGAATCAACGCGCGAGAATTGCCGGGCCGCTCCCGTCACACGTCGTGGAACGAGACGGTCTATTTGCTTGCGGCGCCGAAAGAGAGCGGGCCGAGTTCGGTGCGGGTTTGCATGACGCGGAGGATGGAATCACGCGAGACCATGCCGATGATTTGGGCGGCACCATCATCGGAGCCGGAGACGATAGGCATTTGATTGATATCGGCGGAGAGCAGGCGTTCGAGAAGGCCGAGGAGCGGCTCGTCGGGAGTGGCCCAGAGGATGCGCTCGCGGGGAATCATTACGGCTTGCACTGAATTGTGAGCCCATTCGTCGCGCGGCACGGAATTGAGCGTGTGGACGTTCATCATGCCGACCAGGCGATCGTCGGTGATGACGAGATGGCAGCGGCGGCCGGTGCGCAGGACCTCGGCCCCATAGTCTTCGAGGGAGATGGCGCGGCCAACGGTAGGAACTTCGTTGCTCATTACATCGGCGGCGCGGAGGCCGGAAAGAGTTTCGCGAATGGCGAGTTGGGCGACGCTCTCCTGAGCCGCGTTCAAAAGGAAGAAACCGACGAACACGGTCCATAAACCGTAGACGACGATGCCTTTGAAGACCGCAAACCCGCCCAAAAGAATCATCGCATAGGCGATCAGGCGACCCGTCGTACCGGCAATGCGCGTCGCGCGCGAGAAATTCTTAGTCGCGCCCCAGACGATGGCGCGGAAGATTCGGCCGCCATCGAGGGGAAAACCTGGGAGGAGGTTGAAAACGGCGAGCAGCCCATTCATGCTCCCGAGCCAAAGAGCCGAGGAGTAAACGACGGCGTTATTTGGAAAGACTTTTGTCAATCCCAAGAAGCACAAAGCGAGGACACCGCTGGCCACTGGTCCGGCGATAGCGATATTGAATTCCTGAATGGCTTTGGTAGGGTCGCGTTCGATGCTGGCGACTCCGCCGAAAATGAAAAGAGTGATGGAGAGAACGCGAATTTTGTAGTGCTGCGCGACCACGCTGTGGGCGAGTTCGTGGAAGAGAAGGGAAGCGAAAAAAAGAACGCTGGTGAAAACGCCGACGCTCCATTGCTGAGCGGGGGGCCAGCTGGGATTCTGCTGCTCGAACTGGATGGCGAGAGAATAGGTGATGGCGGCGAAAATAATGACCCAGGTCGAGTGGAGAAAGATGGGTATCCCGAGGATTTTGCCGATGCGCATTCCTGGGCGTGTCGCCATTCGAGTGACTCTGGAAGCAGATTGCTTAGCTGCTAAAGATCAGGCTAGGCAGATTCGCGTCCTTCTTCCTTTCGGGACTTAACCCGGCGTGCGTGCTGCCGGGTCGTTTTTCTGACTCTACTACAATAGCTCTGATTGCTTGTGCGGCCAAACGGCAGCGTGAGGTGCGCGTCTCGCTGGCCACGGCGTGTTTCCCGCCACACAAAGGCCTTTTACTGTCAAAGAGATAAGTCGTTTATTTTCAATGCATTCAGCATGGCGCTCAACGTGCCATTCCCATTGTCGCAGGACATTGTAGGACCTGGAGGGACACCATGATCGCCGTGCTGCACTTCGCAACACTCGTTGTTACAACCCTTTTCGCCGCGGCTGCTGCCGTGGCGTTTAACGCTTTGCTCTTGCGGGCGATGTTTGTCTTGATGCGGCCTGCGACGGCCCGGCGTGTGAATGCACAGACGCAGCTGGTGCGCGGGACGACGCAGCTGGTGCGGGCGTACGCGTCGTATCGCTAAGCGGAACTAGGAGCGGGGGCACGGCCCGAGATTCAGCGGGCAGGATTCCCGGCCCAGCGTGAGCGGCGGAGTTGGCGGTCACCGCTCCGCCGCAGCGCCCGGGAGTGAGAGGGAAGGAGCAACACCATGCTGGCATTGAAGTATTTGCTGATGATTCTCGGCGTCGGGCTGTTCGGTAGCGCCGGGGCTTTGGTGGTCTACGACATATTTATCTCGGAGCAACTTCGGCGACTGTTGGCGCGCAATAAGACGAGTGAAGCAGGAACGGGGGCAGAGACGGGGATAACAGCACGCCGCCCTTTCGGACCGGTCCGCTGGAGGCTGGCGCAGCGGCTGGCGATTTCGGGCGTGCTGCCCATCTTGCTGGCGCTGAGCATCGTGGTGATTCCGGACGGGTCCGCCGGCGTACGCGTCAGCCAGATTTGGGGCGCGCGGCGCGGCACGTTGTATCCGGGAATGCACTTCGTCACGCCGCTCGTCGATAGCGTGGCGTTGTATGACACGCGCGAGCAGGTGTATTCGACACTGGCGAGCGCTTCGGCAAAGTCGGAAAACGAAGTGTTGGTCGTGCAGGCGCGGGAAGGCTTAAACATTGGTTTGGCGGTTTCGGTGCGGTACCGGCTGGACCCTCGGCGGCTGGATACGATTCACGCGAATTTGCCGCAGCCCGTCGGCGAAGAGGTCGTTGCGCCGGTGGTCTCGACGATCTACCGGCAGCTTGCGCCGAATTACATCACGCAGGAAATCTTTGCGACGAAGAGAGAAGAATTGCGTTCGAAGGCTGCGGCGGCGATCACCACGCGGCTGGAGAGCGACGGAATCCTCGTACGCGAAGTGCTGCTGCGCGATTTGCAGCTTCCGGCGGAGTACGCCAAGGGGCTTGAAGGCCTGCTGCTGAAAGAACAAGAGAACGAGCGGCTGGGAACCGAGCAAGACATTAAGTTGAAAGAAGTGCGGATCGCGGAGCTAGAGGCGGAAGCGCAGAAGGCGCGTGACGTGAAGCAGGCGGAAGGGCAAGCGGCGGTGCGCGTGCTGCAAGCCAAGGCGGAAGCCGATGCGATGCAGTACACCTTGCCACTCAAGCAGAAGCAGATCGAGCAGACCAAGCTGGAAGCCGAGGCTCGTAAGGAATCGACGCTGCAAAACGCGGAAGCGGCGGCGCAGGCGAAGATTATCGACAGCAAGGCGGAAGTCGAGCGGCAGAGGAATTTATCGGAGGCGGAAGCCAACCGAATCCGCGTGACTGCTGCGGCTGATGCCGAGCGTATGAAATTCGAGGCGAGTGTGTTGAAGCAGAATCCGATGCTGATTCAGAAGATTATTGCAGAGCGGCTCTCGGACAAGCTGCAAATCATGATGGTGCCGATGGACGGGAAGAATTTTTTTGCGAATGACGTGATGCACTCGGCGTTTTCGGGCGTGACGAATGGGAATAACAATGCGGCGTCGGATGATTCGGCGGATTCGGATGGTGCGGCGCCGGCTCCGACGGTTAGTGCGCAAAAGCGTTCGCCTAAAAAGCCGTAAGAGGTTATTTGAAGATTGCACAGACTGAAGTCTGTGCTACTGGTTCCGCTAGCCAATACCCCTGCGGGTGGCTCGGGACGCGTTGCTGGAAAGGAGGAAAGATCATGAGCATGCAGGCAAGCACCGCCGCGCTTCGCCGAATTTGCCAGAGGTTATTCCTACGCCAGCAACGTGGACCGCGCCACTCGGCTAGCGGTTGATTTTTTTCGCTCGAAGACGAGAACGGCCGGCTTTTCGCCGGCCGTTCTCGTTTGCATTCGCGCGTGGGCGCGGCAATTTAGAATGAGACGGTGCCGTTAGTTCGAGCCCGGGAATTTCGGCCGGGGAGGAAGGCCCTTGTAATCTTTCAGGGCTTCGTTCGCCAATTCGATGGCTTTCTCGAGTTGCGGGTCATGTCCTTCCACCACCAAATCGGGTCGCTGAGGAACGACAAAGTCCGGATCGACGCCGTGATTCTCGACCGCCCAAGATCCGCCGTTTGCCCAGGAATAAAAACCGGCGCTTGGAGCGGTGACGAATCCCCCGTCACGCAGCGGCGCGCCGCGATTGATGCCTACAAGACCGCCCCAGGTTCGCGTGCCGACGATGGGGCCAATTTTCTCGAAACGGAAGAGCCAGGGGAATAAATCGCCGCCGGAGCCGGAGAGTTCGTTGACAAGCATGACCTTTGGTCCGTAGATAGCGACTGGCGGATACGGAAAGTCTTTGCCATCGCGGTTTGAGATGACGGCGAGGAGAGACCGCTTGAGTTTCTCGGTGTAGAAATCGGGAATCTGGCCGCCGGCGTTGAAGCGTTCGTCGACGATCATGCCGTCTTTGTCGAGCTGTCCGGTGAGCTCTTTGTCGAAGGCAATGATTCCGGGAATGGTGGTGTCCGGAACGTGCATGTAGCCGATGCGGCCGCCGGTGGCTTCAGTGACTTTGCGGCGATTGGCCTCGACCCAATCGAGATAGCGGAGGTCGTTTTCGTTGGCGATGGGTTTTACGGTGATGTCCCACGCGCCATCAGCGCTGGGCTTACTGTTGATTTTTAGGGTGACAAGTTTTCCGGCGAGGTCCTGGAAGTAAGAATAAACGTCCTGGGTTGCGCGAGCTTCCTGGCCGTTTACGGAGATCAGATAATCACCGGTTTTCACCTTTAGGCCGGGTTCCGTTAATGGGGAGCGCGTGTCGTCGTTCCAGTTTTCGCCGGGGTAGATTTTCGCGATGCGGTAGAAGCCGCCGTCCGGTTCGTAGTCGGCGCCGAGCATGCCAACGCTGACGCGGGGTTTCTTCGGCTGATCGCCGCCGCCGACATAGGTGTGCGAAGTGCTGAGTTCGGCGATAAGTTCGCCGATCAGGTAATTCAGATCGCTGCGATGAGCCACCCAGGGGAGCAGTGCTTCATAGCGCGCGCCGATTTTATTCCAGTCGTGGCCGGTCATGTTGGGGTCCCAGTAGAAATCGCGCTCGAGGCGCCAGGCTTCGTGGTAAATCTGGCGCCATTCTTCGCGGGGATCGATCTTCACTTGCAGTCCGCTGAGATCGAGTTTGCCGGCGCCGACTTTGGCTTTGCCGGGAACGGCATCGGTGATGCCGAGGACGGGACCAGCCTTGTAAAGAACTTTCGAGCCGTCTTTATTGATATCGTAGCTCTCGATGCCTTCAAGCAAGACTTTGTCTTCGCGCTTGGTGACGTCATAGATGTGGAGCACGTTCTTTGGACCTTGATCCGGCGTGCCGAATTGCCGGGCTTCCTGCGGTGTGGTGATGTAGAAGAACTTGTCTTTGCGCGCCGCAAGGCTGCTCAGAATGCCAGCTCCGATGGGGACTGGCGCGACACGTTTACCGATGCCATCGAGATCGATTTGGATGGGCTTTACGGCTTCGGCTTTTTTCTCTTCTTTTTGCCCGCCAGGTTTTTGTTCGTCGGGTTTTTGATCGCTTGACTTAGCGGCGTCAGCTTTCTTTGCGTCATTCTTTTTGTCTTTGCTTTCGTCGGCAGGTTTTTCTTCGTCGCTTTCGGGCTTGAATGGGGAAGGTTCGTCGGCCTTGAGCGTGACGGCGAAGACGCCGTCGGTCGAGTAATAGTTGAAGCGTTGGTCGAGCTGGCCGATGCTGGGGTAGAAATAGCGCGTAGAGATGAAATAGAGGTATTTGCCGTTGTCGTCGAAAACGGGATTGTTGTCGTTGTAGAAGCCCGTGGAGACTTCGGCGATTTTCTTAGACGTGAGGGAATATAGAAAAACATCGCTAGCGCCGCGCCGATGGGGCTTCGAATAAGTTAGCCAGAGGCTGTCAGGAGACCACGCGGCGTCTGCGATCAGTCCGTATTCAGAGGCGTCAACGAGAACGGGTTTCTTGTCGTCGAGATTCACATACCAAAGCTGATTGGACTTGTCCCAGTAGGCGAGTTTTTTGCTGTCCGGGGACCACGTTGGGCCGAAGCGATAGATTTTGCCGTCCGTGGTGATGCGCGTTTCCTCGCCGCCCATTTGGGGGCGCGTGTAGACCTCGTATTCACCGGTTTTGTCGGAGAGATACGCGATCCACTTGCCGTCGGGCGACCATGCGGGATTCAGCTCGTGAATGCTTGAGTGTTCTGTCGTCAGCGTGCGGACACTGCCGTGCTCGGCGGGGACGGTGAAGATATTGCCGCGCGCTTCAACGACGGCGCGTGCGCCAGAAGGAGAGATCGCCGCGCTACCGATGGTCTGGCCGACACTTTTAAACTCCGGTCGAGCTTCGATGTCCTCTGCGCGAACCACGATAGGAAGACTGCGCGTCTTGCCACTATCGAGACTGTATTCGTAGAGCAGGCCGCCGTTTTCATAAACGATCGCGTCGGGACCGAGGCTGGGCCACTTGATGTCGAACTCCTGATAGTCAGTGAGCTTTTTGGTTTGCTTGGAAGTGAGGTCGTAGCCGTAGAGATTCATGACTCCGTCGCGGTCGCTGATGAAATAGATAGAGTTGCCGTGCCACATGGGAAACATGTCCATACCGGGAGTTTTCGGCAGCTCTTCATACGTGTTTTTTTTCAGGTCGTAGATGGCGATGGGGAGGCTCCAGCCGCCGCGATAGCGTTTCCAGGTGCGGAACTCCTGCGAAGTTTCGAGGTAGGCGATTTTTGTGCCGTCCGGAGAGAAGGAAGTGAGGTCGCCGCGGGGGACGGGCAGCGGACGAGCGGTGCCTCCTTGTGGAGAAACAAGGTAGAGGCGCGTGGCGCGGCCTAACGATGTGCTAAGGCGGTCGGAGCGGAAAAGAATACTCTTGCCGTCAGGCGTCCAGCCGAGAACGATGTCGTTCGAAGGGTGAAAAGTGAGCCGCTTGGGCTCGCCGCCTTCGGCGGAAATGACGTAGACATCCGGGTTGCCGTCGTACTCGCCGGTGAAGGCGATCCACTTACCATCAGGCGAAAATTTTGGATAGAGCTCGTCGCCGACATGGGACGTCAGCCGCCGGGCGGCGCCCCCTTCGCGAGCGGCGATCCATAGGTCGCCGGCGTAGGCGAAGACCACGCGTTCCTTGGAGATGTCCGCGAATCGGAGAAGGCGGGTCGGGCCTTGGGGCACTTGATCCGCCGCGCCGGAAGACTGCGCATGCGCGGACGGCGTCGACACGGCAGTCAGGCAGGCCATCGCGGCGACAGTCAGCCGCAGAAATACATTAAGACGAGGAGCGATCCGATTCATTATTGTCATCCTTGAGGACAGAGATTTCCCAGTGTATCCGACTTCTTAGATGGACGCGCGCGGCCGTAAATTGTTTCGCGGGGCTGCGAGTATTTTCCGCAAATTTAGGCCGGATCCGGCAACACATTTTCAAATGAATACAGCACACCGGGTCTGCGGCACTCCGAGCCCCGGTTTGCAGCCGTGATATCATCATCCGGCAAGCCAGTGTCCGCCAAGCAAAATTTGTCTCCGCCGCGCACGCGCGGCCGCGCCATCCTCTGCCAGCTGCTCCCATTTGTTCTTTTCTTTGTTTTAGTTTTTCTTCCGCGATCTGCCCAAGGCGACAATTTGGAAGAATCTGCTCGCCTGCTAGCTAGAAAGGTTTGGGCCTCCATCCATGGATCTTCGGTGAAGTTGGAATTTCGGAACCTCTCGTCGCTCCGAAGTGCGGAGTTTGCAAGTGTATCGGCGGCGTTCCAGGAAGAGTTGCAGAGGCGAGGGGTGAAGATTTTGGCAGCGGACTCGGCAGCCAGTCTAGTGGTGAGCATTACGCAGAATCCCACGGAATATATTGGCGTTGTTCAAATTCAGCGCAAAGAAATTATAGAGACCGTCATGGACACAATTGGGCTAGTGAAAGGCCCTGGCGTGCCTGAACCGCAGTTTAGCCTCGTGCTGCATAAAGAACTTCTCTTTTCGTCGGATAGCCCGATTCTCGACGTGGTGTTGGACATCGACGCAAAGCATTCCTACGCCCTCGGGGTTCAAGAGATCAGTTCCTACGAATGGCAGGGCGGCCAGTGGGTGCCAACGGGAGTCGAGCATCTGCCCATTCATGGATGGCCAGAGCGCGCCGAGCAGGGTTTGTATTCTGGCGTAGTGGTTGGTACAGGGGCAGTGTACTTGCCGGGAGAGATTTGTCGGATCTCTTTTGTGGATGGAAAAGGGTGGAGCTGCGAGAGGAACACCGAGCATATGCCCGTGAGAACGGTGTCTACCGAGGCGATGGCCGGAAAGAAGCTGGGAGCGTGGATTTCCGCTGCACAATTTGAGACTGAGGGAAAAACGAAGATTGTCGTGACGGGACAGGATGGATCGGCGCGTTTGTATGAGGCGGGTGCCGAGCCCGTCGCCGTGTTCTCGAATTGGGGCAGTGAGATTGCTAGCGTGTATAGCGGGTGCGGAAGCGGTTGGCAGGTGCTGGTGACGGGCAAGGGAGACTGGACCACATCAGATGCGATTCAGGCCATTGATCTCAAGGACCGCCGCGCACGATCCGTTTCTGCTGCCATGGAATTTCCTGGACCGGTCGTTGCCTTGCGCACTCCAGCGACGAGAACCGCCGATAATGCGGCAGCGAACGCGAGAGCGGTCGCCGTCGCCCGGAACCTTCAGACAGGTCGGTATGAGGCCTATCAACTTTCGATTACTTGTTCTAGGTAGCGTTTTACTGGTGAGTGCCGCGGCTGCCAGTGCGGCGGAGAACCCGCGCTATGGCGGGACGCTTCGCATTGAACTACCTCCTGCGACGGTGTCGCTCGATCCACGGGAATGGCGAGTAGGATCGCTAGAGTCGGCCACGAACGAAAAACTGGCGGCCTTGGTGTTCGAACGGCTTGTGGCGCTCGATAACTACGGGCGGTCTCAACCTGTGCTCGCGGTGGAGTGGTCGCACGATGTTTCCAGCAAACGCTGGCAGTTTACGATTCGGCCAGGGATTAAGTTTTCCGACGGGACACCGCTAACTGCCGCGGATATCGCGGCAGCGCTCCAACCGCTGCTTCCGGGGACAGAGCAAGTTTCCGGGTCTGGCAATACTGTTGTGATTCAGTCGACAGCGGCAGTGCCTGACCTGCTGGAGCAGCTCGCTTCCGGCCGTTACTTTATTTATCGGGTGCAGGCGAACGGCGGCCTCGCAGGGACTGGACCTTTTGTTTTGAGAGAACCTCCAGCGGGTGGCACGCCTTCGCGGGTCGTGGGCTCACATCTTTACTTCCGCGCGAACGATGAGGCGTGGTCTGGCCGGCCGTTTGTCGACGCTATTGATGTCACGCTGGCAGTTCCGCCATTGCGGGCGATGTTCGATTTGCAACTCGGTAAGGCGGATTTGATCGAGCTAGCGCCCGATCTTGTGCCCCGCGCAAAGCAGGCCAATCTGCGCGTCTGGACGTCGGAGCCTGTCACGCTTTACGGTTTGCGATTTGACGATGCGCAAGCCGCCGCGTCGGACGTTCGCCTGCGCGAAGCACTTTCGCTTTCGCTCGACCGAGGCACCATGGCCAACGTGTTGCTACAGAAGCAAGCCGAACCTGCAGCAGCCCTTTTGCCGCAATGGCTCTCGGGATATGCTTTTCTCTTCAACGTGGACACTAATCTTGAACGTGCGAAAGAATTGCGCCGCGGGCTTCCCGCGAATGAAGCTGCCAGCGCGGAACCGTTGCGCCTGCGCGTTGATCCGGCGGGCGACCTTCCCAAACTTCTGGGAGAGCGCGTGGCCGTGAACGCGCGACAAGCTGCGATTCTCGTGCAAGTCACAGCCAGGCCTGCCGCACGGGCTAGTGCTACATCGCCAGCCACGTCTGACCCGCCCTCGGGAGTCCACCTCTTTGCATGGCACTATTCGTCACTTTCTCCGCGTGCCGAGCTCGAAGCCCTGTTTGCGGCATATAATCTGAACGAGCCTTCGGAGGTGAATGCCACGAGCACGGATAACGAGCAACTCTACGCGCGCGAGCACAGAGTTCTGGAAGACCGGCGGGTGCTGCCGCTCGTCATGCAAGCGGAATCCGTGGGACTTGGTTCCACCGTGCGCGATTGGATGCCTGCGCGCTGGGGCGAATGGCATCTCGCGGACGTTTGGTTGGAGCTTCCTGAGCCTGTTGCGGCGGACTCCTTGAATACTGGAAATACTGCGGCGCCACCTTCCCCGCAACCGCAGGCGACTGCCCCCGGAGCAAAGCCATGAGCTTTCGCACAAAATTATTTCTGATTTTCTCGATTACCGTGCTTGCTTCGGTTTCGCTGGTGGCCTATGGCGTAACGCACTATACGCAGGCCGCGTTCGAAGAATCGGACGCTCAACGCAGCGAAGCGCTCGTCTCGCAATTCAACAAAGAATACGCGCAGCGAGGCGACGAAATTGTCCGACAAGTGAAGGACATCACGGACGCCCAAATCACGCTAAATGTCGCTATTGATCTGGCGAGGCCCAGACCGGACTTCTCCTTGTACGTTCACGACGCGGCCGGGGCGGCGCAGGACCACGGGCTGGATTTTGTGGAGTTCGTGAGTTGGGACGGCACACTCATATCTTCCGCACAATACCCGGCGCGCGTCGGCTACAAGAACGATTGGGTCACGTCGAACAAGAATTGGAGCGACTCGGGGTATTTCTTGAGGAAGGAAGAGTTGCCTGACGGAGTGGCGCTTTCGCTGACTGTAGTCCGCACGCTCGCCGGTGGAAACGATAAAGACATGTACATCATCGGGGGGCGGCGGCTCGACCAGAATTTTCTTGCCTCCCTGGTTCCTCCGGCAGGGACTCGTGCGCTCCTCTATCGCAATCTGGAACAGGGTTTCGTAGCCTCGGGACTTACGGACGTAAACGGGCCGTTCGAACAAGCGGAACGGTTGCGGCCGCTGATCGAAGAGATTCAGAAGCAGCCCAAACCGCTCGTGCGAACGATCGATTGGACATCGAACGCCGCGGACGCCGAATCCTTTCATGCCATTCCGCTGACGGGCCGCAACAACGAACTTCTTGCCGTGCTGCTGCTGGGGAGTTCGCGCAACGAGCTTGTGCTGCTGACACGCCACATCTTGCAGATCGCTGCGGCTGTCGCCGGAGTGGCAATTCTGATCGGCTTGCTCGTCAGTTTGTGGGTCTCGGCCAGAATCACGCGGCCGCTCGAGGAGCTGGCTGAGGGCGCAAGGGAAGTTGCCTCCGGCCGATGGGACACCGTCATTGACCTGCGCGGGCGAGATGAGATTGGACAGCTTGCTTCAGCCTTCAATGAAATGACGCAGACGCTTGCGGCACAACGGGATCAGCTTGTTCAGACCGAGCGAGTGGCGGCATGGCGGGAACTGGCGCGGCGTTTGGCCCATGAACTACGCAACCCGCTCTTCCCGCTGCAAATCACGGTAGAAAATTTGCAGAAGGCGCGGCAGTTGGACGCGAAGCAATTCCTGGAAGTTTTCAACGAATCTACCGCGACATTGCGAGCGGAACTCGCAAATCTCAACACAATTGTCGGTCGTTTCAGCGATTTTTCGAAAATGCCGGCGCCGCATTTTGCGCGCGTCAATGTGAATGAAGCTCTGCGCAATGCCGTGCGCCTGTTCGAACCGCAATTCAACGCCGTCGGCAAGCCGCCAGTCATACCGGAATATTTTCTCACCGAGCCGCTTCCGGAAATCGACGCGGACGCCGATTTGCTGCACCGCGCGTTTCAAAACCTGGTGCTGAATGCTCTGGACGCCATGCCCGCGGGAGGCACGCTGACCATGCGCACCACGGAGCACGAAGGCAACGTCCGAATCGAAGTGGCGGATACCGGAAAAGGCCTCACACCAGAAGAGTGCTCGCGGCTGTTCACGCCGTACTACACGACGAAGGTTTTGGGCACGGGCCTGGGCCTCGCGATTATTCAGTCAGTGATCAGCGATCATCACGGAACCATTTCCGTTTCGAGCGACGAGGGGCGCGGAACGACATTTCGCATCGAGTTGCCACAACGCCAGTCCGTTCATCCACCAACTCCGACAGAAGAAGCAGCCCAAGAGAAGAAACCGCCACAGAGTCTCACAGTGGCCGCTTCCGACTAAAGCGAGCCAGCCGTAAAGGACACCATTTGCCACGCAAAGCTCACCTTCTCCTCGTCGACGACGATCCCAACACACTCGCTTCGCTATCGCGCGCTTTTCGGCTCGCTGGTCACGAAGCTACCGTCTGTGACAACGCGCCCCGCGCACTGGAGCTTTTGCGCACCGAATCTTTTGATCTGATTCTTTCCGACGTCGTCATGCCTGGCAAAAGCGGCATCGAGTTGCTCGAAGATTTGAAGCATGCCGGCGTGAAGACACCAATTGTTCTTATCTCTGGGCAAGCAAATGTCGAAATGGCGGTCAAGGCCACGAAGCTGGGCGCTCTGGATTTCTTGGAGAAGCCACTGTCGACCGACAAACTGCTCGTCACGGTGGAAAATGCGCTTCGGCTTTCACGGCTCGAAAACGAAAACCGCGAGCTGCGCCACAGGCTGGGAAAACACGAGCTGGTTGGAGCTGGCCCAGCGATGAAGAAGCTGTTTGCCCAGATCGACCGCGTGGCGGCCAGCGAAACGCGCGTTTGTATACTTGGCGAGACTGGAACTGGCAAGGAGTTGGTGGCGCGCGCGATTCATGAAAAGTCGCAGCGCCGTGAGAATGGATTCATCACGCTAAACTGCGCGGCGGTTCCTGCGGAACTGATCGAATCGGAGTTGTTCGGCCACGAAAAGGGAGCATTCACCGGAGCGGCAGCAAAGCACGTTGGCAAATTCGAACAAGCTGAAGGCGGCACATTGTTTCTCGACGAGATTGGTGACATGCCCGTCTCCATGCAAGCGAAATTGCTACGCGTGCTCGAAGAGGGCGAGGTCGAGCGGGTGGGCGGCGACAAGCCGATTCGCGTGAACGTTCGCGTACTCGTAGCCACGCACCGGAACCTTGAAGATTTGGTGAAACAGAACGCCTTCCGCCGCGATCTTTTTCACCGGATATACGTATTTCCGCTGGCGCTGCCCCCGCTTCGCGAGAGGCCGGAAGATTTTGCCGAGCTTGTGGCCCATTTCGCAAGGCAAGTGGCCGCGCAGAACGGTTGGAAAGAGAAGCTCTTTGGTGCGGACGCGATCGCGGAACTGCGCCGCTACTCATGGCCGGGAAACGTGCGCGAGTTGCGCAATGTGGTGGAGCGGCTGGTGCTTCTGTCCGCGGAAGATTCCATCACGGCCGCCGACGTGCGGCTCGTACTTCCCGGAGAGGACTCCGCCACCGGTTCTGCAGCTTCCGCAGCAGCGGGCGCTGTGGCGACGGGAACACTCGCGGAACGCACGGAAGCTTTCGAAAAAGAAGTGCTGCTCGGGGAAATTAAGCGCCACAATTTTCACATGACGAACGTGGCGCGAGCGCTTGGTTTGGAGCGCAGCCATCTTTATAAGAAGTGCCAGCAACTCGGAATCGATCTGCAATCGCTGCGCAAACCCGAGTGAACCTGCAGTTGCACGCCACATCGCCCCATACCAAGCAAGTAATTCGTCGAACGAGACGTGGCCTTTGTGGGTGCGCCCCCGCAAACCTGCATGCACACTCGCCGAACTTCCCGTAAATCATTGAAAACAGGACAAATATAGTTCTTGACACAAATAGCGAAAAGTAATACGTTATTTGCAGATTGCAATAAGCGGGTTCTTCGATGACTCTCGGCAACAAACTCCGTTCTCTCCGCTCCGTAGAAGGTTCCTTGCGTGGCCTGGGCCGTCCTATGACGCAACAGGAATTGGCGAAGGCCATGAAGAAGGAAGTAGGCCGCGGGCTAAGCCAGGCGTACCTGTCGCAAATCGAGAGCGGCACACGGCCGCACCTAACGCACGGCACACGCACGTTGCTGGCGCGTTTCTTCCGCGTCTATCCGGGATTTCTGGTGGACGATCCGGAAGGCTACACGCCGGAGCTGCAGTCCGCGTTACGCGCCGTCGACGCCAAGATCGACTCCTGGCTCTACGCCGGCGCGGAACAATTTGCCGCCGATCCGGAGCTTCGACGCGGTCTTCTGGTGATCGCGGAACACGAAGATTCGCGCCGCGCACTTTTGCTGCTCGCGGAAATTCTTCGCGCGCCGGGTCTGGCGGAACGTCTCGGAGAAGTTTTGCATGCGGGCAAGCGGCAAGGCAGTGGACATCCACCGCCTGCGAGTTCACTGAACAACTGACCCGAAGGGTCCGCGTCTCGAATTCCAGTCTGCGCAGCGGGGTGCTGCGTTTCGAGGTGTCTTATGAACTGGTCCGACTTCTATCTTCTCTGTTTCCTGGTGGGTTTCTCGCTGAGCGTTCTTTCGTTCCTGGCGGGCGCGGTCCACATTCATCTGCCGTTTCGCATTCACCTGCCGTTTCACGCGGCGCATCATGCAGGCGGCTTGCCGGCTGGTGGTCAAGGCCATGGCGCGGGCTTGAAGAGCGTGGCTGTGAAGTCCGGCGGCCACGTCTCCTGGTTCAACGCTTCGACGCTACTGGCGTTCCTGGCTTGGTTTGGCGGCGTCGGCTACATTCTGACGAAGCATTCTCACTTTATGGCTGCGGCCATTCTCGGATTTGCCTTCTTGGCAGGGCTCTTCGCTGGCCTTCTCGTTTTTCAGTTCATGGCACGGCTTGTGAAAGCCACCAGTGCGCCAATGCTGGACTGGGATTACCGCGTGGAAGGAACCGTGGGGACGGTCAGCATGCCGATTCGAGCTAATGGGACTGGCGAAGTGATCTTCGAACAAGACGGCGCGCGCAAGAGCGTTGGCGCGCGGAGCGAAGATGGTACCAGTTTGGCCAATGGGACCGAAGTGGTTATCGCGCGCTACGACGATGGCATCGCTTACGTGAAGCGATGGGAAGAATTCACGAAGTAAGCGTAAAGAAGGCGCGAATAGAAAGTTTCTCGGACTGACGCACGATACAAACAGTCCGGTCAGAGAAAAAGGGAGGTCCACTATGTTGGATTTTTCGAGTGTCTGGGTCATGGCCGGGTTGTTGGTGCTGGTGATCCTCGTAATTCTGGTGACGTTTGCAAAGATGTTGAGGAAGGCGGGACCGCACGAAGCGCTGGTGATTTACGGCATTCGCGGACCGCGGACGATAACCAATGGCGGCACGATTATCCTGCCAATGCTTGAACAGTGCCGCGAGCTCTCGCTGGAGCTGATGTCGTTTGACGTGGCTCCGCAGCAGAGCCTTTACACCAACCAGGGCGTTGCCGTCACAGTCGAGGCGGTCGCTCAACTCAAAGTGAAATCAGATCCCGTGTCCATTCGAACGGCAGCCGAGCAGTTCCTGACAAAGCGGCCCGAGCAGCGCGAAGGGTTGATCCGGCTCGTGATGGAAGGCCATCTCCGCGGCATCATTGGCCAGCTCACCGTGGAACAGATCGTCAAGGAGCCGGAAATGGTCGGCGACCGCATGCGGTCCACCTGCGCGGCCGATATGAGCAAGATGGGACTCGACGTCGTGAGCTTCACGATTAAAGAAGTACGCGACAAGAACGAGTACATCACCAACATGGGCCGGCCAGACATTGCGCGCATCAAGCGCGACGCGGAAGTAGCCGCCGCCGAAGCCGATCGCGACATCGCCATCAAGCGCGCCGAAGCGACACGCGCCGCGGCCGTTGCGAAAGCGCAAGCCGATCAGGAACGCGTCGCCGCCGAAACCGCCTCTTTGGCAAAACAAGCCGAAGCGGAACGCGACCTCGATATAAAAAAGGCCAGCTATTTGGAAATGACCAAGAAAGCGCAGGCCACAGCCGATAAAGCGTACGAAATCGAAACCAACGTCATGCAGCAGCAGGTCGTTACTGAAGGCGTGCGCGTGCAGCAAGTGGAGCGCGAGTCTCAAGTGAAAGTGCAAGAAGCGGAAATCGCGCGCCGCGAACGCGAGCTGATCGCCACCGTCCTCAAGCCAGCGGAGATCGAGCGCCAGCGCATCGAAACGCTCGCAAACGCCGAACGTCAGCGCTTGATGAGCGAAGCCGAAGGCCGCGCCTCTGCTATTCGCGCGCAGGGCGAAGCCGAAGCCGAAATCATCTTCAAGAAAGGCGAAGCGGAAGCCAAGGCCATGAATGTCAAGGCGGAAGCTTTCCAGGAGTACAACCAGGCCGCCGTGGTCGACAAACTCATCAGCAGTTTGCCGGAAGTTGTACGCGCGCTTTCTGAGCCGCTCAGCAAAGTGGATAAAGTCACCATCGTCTCGACGGGAAATGGCGACGCAGCCGGCGCATACAAACTCACCGGCGACATCACGAAGATTGCCGCGCAAGTGCCGGCGCTCTTCGAAGCGCTTTCCGGCATGCAGATGTCGGAGCTGCTCAGCAAAGTTCGGATGATCGGCGATAAGGCGCCGAAGCCGGAGAAGCCTGAGAAACCATCAGCGCCAAAAGCGTAAGGCGTAACGTTTGCTTCCGTCCCGGTGGGCTCGAACGAGCCCACTGGGACGCTCGATGGCAGTTGGGGGACGGCCATGACGTGGAAAGATGAACTCCTGATGTTGTGGATCTTTTGCGCCGTAGTGATTACCTTCGCCGCCCGCCATTTTTTTGGAGGTGCGGTTTATCTGGTGGAGCAATTGGCGGCATTCAGTCTTACTTACATGCCTGGCCTATTGCATCTGCTGAGCGGGCACTTGCGTTAAACGGATTTTGCGTCGAATCGGGCTTTGTGCCGTTTGGCTGCAGTTTAGAGATTTATATTCTATTTTTGGCAGCAATAGTTTTCGGCCGTTTGAAAGGAGAAATGTCATGGGACTTTTAGAAAGAGTGAGCACGTTAATCCGGGCCAATCTGAACGACATGATCGATCGTGCAGAAGATCCGGAGAAAATGATCAAGCAAGTGATGATGGACATGGAGAATCAGTATCTCCAGGTCAAAACGCAGGTGGCGGTTTCGATCGCCGACCAGCACATGCTGGAAAAGAAGCTTCGTGAAAACGAAGATTCGGGGAAGGACTGGATGCGCAAAGCGGAAATTGCCGTTGATAAAGCGCAGGACGATCTGGCGCGCGCGGCGTTGGACCGGTTCCACACTTCGCAGCGGCTGGCGCTGAGCTATCGCGAACAGGTCGACGACCAGAAGCTGCAGGTCGAAGCGCTGAAGGGCGCTCTGCAAAAGCTTGAGCAGAAGCTCGACGAAGCGAAGTCCAAGCGCGATTTGCTGCTGGCTCGCCACCGGCGCAGCGTGGCGCTCGGCAAAGCGGCGCGCGCGGGTACCGCTCTCGGCGACAACTCGAAGAGCGCGACGTTTGACCGCTTGAAGGACCGCGTGCACCAGACTGAAGCAGTAGCGACGGCGGAGGTCGAGCTGATCACGGATGACATGGGAGAGAAACTGGTGCGTCTCGACCGCGACAACGAGGTGGAGCGCTTGCTCAATGACCTAAAGTCGCGCCGCGGCCTCCCGGGATGAACACGCCATTGGCTCACTCTTCCCGCTCTGGCGGATATCGGATACGAGAGTCCTTGGTCGCTGCTATGTGATAACACCTTATCTGAAGGCAGCGGCCAAAGCAGATTCGAGCTCACGGAAAGCAATTCCGACGACGATGGAAAGTATGTAGGCCGAGAACGATTCCACGTCTGCAACTACTTGAAACACCATAGCGAATACGCAAATCCAAGCGATTGCCGCAGCGAAGATTCCGACATACGGAATCGCCACCAGGATCAACACTATGGAGCCCAATAGAAGGGGCCTCAATATCTGGGCGAAACGTCCCTCTCCTCCCATGAACAATTTTGCCAATTGAAAACAGACTTCGATCTGAGCGAGCGACAACAGCATTCTTAAAGTCAGCAAGAGGATTAATCCGACCAACATTTGGCCGGTCGCGGATGGACGTCCCGCACTAGCCAGTACCGGAATCGAATTCGCAACGATCCAAATTGCGATTCCGTACCGAAGAGCGTTGGGGTCGCGTGAGGCTCTTTGAATCGCATCTCCGTTCCAGACGGCGATGCGAAACGCCTCACGGATGTAATGAATGGGCGAGAAGCCAGGAGGAGGTGGCGCCGTTTCTTGAGCGACTATCGCCGGCAGAACGCCGGTCTCGCGCCAGCGCAATTGTGCGTCATTCCATATTCCATACCGCAAGTCGCGCATTTCATTGCGGCGCTTACCCCTCGGGAGAGAAGGGTGGACTGTAACACAAACAGTAGCTATTCGATGAGGAACATAACGTTTGTGCTTTTGGCTCGAACCGATTTGCGGGTGACTAGTGGGGGACCAGGAAATTTAACGCGAGGAAGACCGCGTTGATTCCAGCCGAGATGAGGAACGCTTGCATGCGCCCGATGCCGTCAACTTCTTCAAACACAAGCATTAAAACTGCGGTCCAGGCGATTCCCGCGGCATAGAGTCCGACGACCGGGATCAGAATCAGGACGTTTACAAACCAGCCCAGAAACAGCGGGCGCATCACGCCGACAAGAGTCCCGGTGGCGCCCAAGAAAACTTTTGCTATGGCGTGACAAAGGCCAATCTGAATGAGAGCGATTAAACCCATATAAGCCCATACGAAGACCAGGCCCAACAGCAAACCCAAAAAGATCGTCTCGGAGGTTTTTCCCTCGCGCGCCAACATACCGGGCAGTGCGGTCACTAGAAAAATGATGGCCGCGCTAAGGGCGCTAAGCGCAGCGCCGTAAACAAGAGCATTCGGGTCTCGCGAGGCCCGGCGGATGGCCATATCATCCCAACGGACAATGTTGAAAGCCATGCGGAGGTAGTAGAAGGGCGCAAATTCCGAGGGAGGCGGCGCTACCTCTTCCAGCGTCATGCCCGGCGACAGTCCCGAGCAATCGTGGGAGACGCCGTAGTCAATCCCGCAGACTTTGCAACGCAAGGATGCGCCTCCGGGGAGAATGGCTTGCAGACTTTATTATGCCTGCCGCGTCTACTCCTTGAGGAAACATCTGGTCCAACAGGTTCGTATAGGTGATGTGTGTCCTAAAGTGCGAGAATGTTGCCAATGAATCCCTGGCTGATTGCCGCTACACCCACTCTGGCAGCCGCGGCCGCCGGTCTAGTCGGGTACGGAGCGGTCTATCCTCGTTCGCAACTCTTCGGCACCACCGTTTGCCGCACAAATTCGCCGCGCAAGCTTGCTCTCACGTTTGACGACGGTCCAAATCCCGCGATTACGCCGAAGCTGCTCGATCTGCTGGATCGCTTTAAGGCGCGTGCGACTTTTTTTGTTATCGGAAAGCATGCGCGCGAGTGTCCGGACCTGCTTAAGGAGACGGCCGCGCGCGGCCATGTCATTGGCAATCACACGGACGCCCACCCCAATCTTTTCTGGCTGAAGCCTGATCAGATCACGGTCGAGCTGCGTTGCTGCAATTTTTCGATAGTCGCGGCCACGGGCGCTCCCCCGCGCTGGTTCCGGCCGCCATTTGGGGTTCGCAATCCGTGGGTAATTCCCATGGCGCGTGAATTGAAGCAGCGCGTCGTCATGTGGACGCTGATTCCCGGCGACTGGCGCGCCACGTCTTCGGAATGGCTTATTCCACGCATAGAGCAGATCGCTGCGCGCGCGAAGCGCAATTTGAACGCAGCAAGTGCTGCAGACGGCGCGGCTACTACGGGTGACATCCTCTGTCTGCACGATGGATCGCATCGTCAACTGAACGCCGACCGTTTGCCAACGCTAGCGGCTCTTGAATATTGGCTGCCACGTTGGCGTGACCTCGGCCTGGAATTTGTTACAATCGATGACGCGGTGAGCACACCCGCCACTTAGCCATGGACGAACGCGCGTTTTACACGGAAAAAGAAGAAACCAGGAAGATCAAGCTCGTCTGCCCGAGTTGCCGCGGCGAGTTCGAATTTCCCGTGCGCTGGAAAGTCTCGCGGAAGAAAAGGGAATTGCCGCGCGGCGCCGGCGAAGAAGACCGCAGAAAGTTTGCCAAGGCCACATCCTTCATGGTGCGGCTCGACGACCTCGTTGCTTGTTTCAAGTGCCGCAAGCGCTTTGAGCTTACGGGGCAATCCACGGTGCTCATCAACGATAATCTGGGCGATCCCAACGCCGATCCAGAGAATTTCGGCAACCGCTGATTTTCTTCATAAACCCCAAATACGAAGTTTCGATTTCTATGCACTAAATCTCCGGGTAAAGATCAAAAAACGCGGCGACTGATTCGTGGAACGTTGCTTCGATCTCCTCTTTGCTGCCTGAAATCAAGTGCATGGAGATGCGCGCCGTCCGGCCATTTTTCAGAACAACCGTTGCGTCTTTCACTTCGCCCAGCTCTTCCTCGGGCAGCAATCGCATTCCATAGATCAGCGCCAGCTTCGCCATATCCGTTGCCCTCTTTCCTGGTGGCTTCTCGAGACGCCCTGAGGCTACTCAGTTTCCATCTGCTCCGTCAACCAGAACGAACAGTGATAGTAGTGGATCAGTTTCCGGTTACGCGACTCCCGAACTGGCACACCGCTGCGAACGCCATTAGTTGGGTATTATTGCTTTATCAATCGGATGGGCAACGAAACCAGTAAGGATACAATCCTACCGGTGGAAGTTAGGGAGGGATGCATCATGAAAGCCACCTACGGGAAACGGCCATTACGTACAGCGTCGAACAGGCTCGACCCTAAGCGCCGCCTCCACATGGTCCTTGCTCTGCTTTGCTTACTTCCTATCATAACCCTGGCGCAAAAAGTTGGTACGGATCAGAACCCACCCCCGCCTTTGGGCAAGCTGGTCGATGTGGGCGGCTATGGAGTTCATCTCTATTGCTCCGGTACTGGTAGCCCCACCGTTGTCATTGTGGGCGCGGGGTACTCTTTCGACTGGGGATTGGTTCAACCAGAAGTCGCAAAATTTACTCAGGTGTGTTCGTATGACCATTCCGGAATCGGTTGGAGCGACGATGGTCCGAAAGATTCGTGCTCGCTAAGGGTTGGCGAGATACACACCGCACTGAGGAACGCCGGCATTAATGGGCCTTATATACTTGTGGGACACTCACTTGGTGGATTGGTGGCCCGCCTATACGCAGGGCGGTACCCGGACGAAACAGCGGGCATGGTTTTTGTCGATCACGCGTTCCACTCAATTGTGGTGTCCCATCTTACGTCTCCTAGCGACGCCAAAGTCCCCCTTCCGTCGCTGCCTCCACAAGAATCCATGCTTTCATCTCCCGGTGGTCCAGGACCAATCGCAGTTGGAATCGAGAGCGATCCAAACTTCGCTAAATTGTCTTCCCACGATCAAGAGCTTCATCTTTGGGCTATGTCGCGGACTCGGGATCAAACGGCTCTGCGAACAAACGTTGGGATAAGTCAGGAATGCAGTGCAGAGGCCGATGCAATTGCAAAGGAACAGAGCCACCCGTTCGGCAACAAACCGCTCGTCGATGTCAGTAGGGATGAGTCCCGCAGCCCCGATTATGTCAAATTGCAGGCGTCTCTCCTGTCCCTGTCTCAAAACAGCAAGGAGATCATCGCAGAGAAGAGCGGGCACTTCGTTATCATTGACAGGCCTGACGTTGTCGTAGATGCGATCAGGCAGGTGGTACAGGCGGTCCGCAAGAACGCCAAGCTCTAAAATAACGAACTCTCTTAGAATTGAGTGCTTGGAGAAAGAAGTCTTGATAGCTCCACTCAAGTGCCCGTTTATAGCGGAAACTGATCCAGTACCGAACTGAAAGCAATTTGGCAGGCGTGCTGGGCCAGCAGATTCGACTCTCTATCAGGGGAGGCAAGCGATATACTCAGACATCCAGCAGCCTGCTTGGCGCATCGGACCAAGCGTAACGGAGGGATGTCATGAGCGGAGTTTCCCGCCGAAGTTTTTCTCACTACAGCGTTTTTGCTGCCGCCAGCCTGTTTTTGCTTCCGCAACTGGGCCGCGCGCAGCAACCGCCTGGCCCGCAGACTGCCCCGCCACCGTCTGTATCTCCTGCGGCGCCGGCTGCTCAGCAAGTGCCGACGTCCTCAGATAAAATCAGGGTTCCCGCGGGCACGCATGTCGCTGTCGTTCTCGAAAACGGCATCTCCACGGGCAGTGCGAAGGCCGGCGATTCCGTTTATTTCCACACGTCTTTCCCGATTACGCAGAACAATCACATTATTATCCCTGTCGGTTCGTATCTTCGAGGCGAACTGATCGAATCCAAGCGGCCCGGCAAGGTCAAGGGGCGCGGCGAATTTCGCATGCGCTTGGACACGTTGATTTTTCCAAACGGCTACACCGT
>Ga0206978_1057_pt1 | contig 26728 bp, 22 predicted proteins | sample Alteio_BWMinCont_21_FD_153477 | JGI IMG/M metagenome (GOLD analysis project Ga0206978, IMG submission 153477) | Enriched cells from forest soil in Barre Woods Harvard Forest LTER site, Petersham, Massachusetts, United States -... | ecosystem: Environmental > Terrestrial > Soil > Temperate forest >...
CGGCGTTAGCCGTTGAATTTCCGAATATCGATGTTTCCTACGATTATGGAAAGACAGTTGGCTGGCAGTTTACTGACGGCCGGGATTTTTCTTCCGCATTTCTTTCCGATTCCCTTGCTTTTGTGCTCAACGAAACCGCCGCCAGGTTTATGGGGCTGAAACACCCGGTAGGCGAAACGGTAAAATGGGACGGGCAGCCGTTTCATGTCATTGGGGTAATTAAAGATATGGTTTCAGAATCCCCATATGCACCTGTGAGACCGACGTTATACCACATGCTTAAAGGCGGCGGTGATTTTGTGATTGCAAAAATGAATCCTAAAATAAGCGCACACGAAGCTTTAGATAAAATACAAAAAACATTCAAGACCTACAATCCAGCTCAGCCCTTTGACTACCAGTTTGCGGATGACGAATACGCCAAAAAATTCGGTAATGAGGAACGTATCGGCAAGCTGGCAAGCGCATTCGCCTGCTTTGCTGTTTTTATCAGCTGCCTGGGGCTTTTCGGGATGGCATCGTTTATGGCAGAGCAACGCATAAAGGAAATTGGCATACGCAAAGTATTAGGTGCAACGGTATTTAACCTGTGGCAATTACTTTCAAAAGATTTTGTAGTGCTGGTTATTATTTCACTGCTTATCGCCACGCCCGTTTCTTATTACTTTATGCAGCAATGGCTGCAGGGGTACCAATACCGCACTGAAATTACGTGGTGGATATTTGCAGCTGCAGCAACCGGCGCTATGACCATCACTTTATTGACAGTGAGCTATCAAAGCATCAAAGCGGCGCTGGCAAACCCCGTGAAGAGCCTTAAAACGGAGTAGTAGTTGGCAGTAGCAATTGGCAGTAAAAAGGTGAAAGGATAAAGGCGAAAGGTAAAAGGCGAAAACAACCGACAAGCACTAATGAACTAATGAACCAGTGAACTAATTAACCAACCATGATAAAGAACTATTTAAAAATCGCCTGGCGAAATTTGACCAAAAACAAGGCCTCTGCCTTTATCAACATCAGCGGACTGGCAGTCGGTATGGCTGTAGCCATTTTGATAGGCTTGTGGATTTATGATGAGCTGGTATTTGATACGCAATTCCCGAATTATAAGCGTATAGCACAATGCATGCAAAACCAGTTCATCAACAACGAAACGCAAACCTGGAACTCCGAGGCGATAACGCTCGCGCCGGCGATAAGGGCCAACTATGGCCACAATTTTAAGCATGTGCTGATGGCTGGCTGGACCGGCGACCATTTCGTTACTCACGATAATAAAACCACCACCCAAAAAGGCAACTATATCGAGCCGGGTGTAACGGATATGCTTTCGCTGGATATGATCGTGGGTACGCGCAACGGCCTGGCGGAGTCAAACTCGATATTGTTATCGCAATCGGTAGCCACAGCCGTTTTTGGCAACGCCGATCCGATGAACAAAATCGTGACCCTGGACATGAAAACACCCGTGAAGGTAACGGGCGTGTATAAAGACCTGCCTTACAACTCCTCTTTTGGGGATTTAACTTTCATCGTTCCCTGGCAGCTGTTGGTCAACATCAACCACTATGATACTTTTTTCCATAATCCCTGGGGGGCAAGCTGGTTTCAAACCTACGTGCAGATCGCAGATAATGCCGATATGGCGCAGGTTTCGGCCAGGATAAAGGATGTAAAGATGAACGCCATCCGCAGCCAAAGCGATGCACGCTTTAAGCCGGTTGTCTTTTTGCACCCGATGAGCAAATGGCATTTATATGCCGATTTCAAAAACGGAGTAAATAATGGCGGGCGCATTCAATACGTTTGGTTATTCGGCGTCATCGGCGTTTTTGTGCTGCTGCTGGCTTGTATCAATTTCATGAACCTCAGCACCGCCCGTTCCGAAAAACGCGCCCGCGAAGTAGGTATCCGCAAGGCTATTGGCTCGCTGCGCAGGCAGCTTATCTGGCAGTTTTACAACGAATCGTTGCTGATTGCCGTTTTCGCTTTCGCCTGTTCACTGTTACTGGTGCAGCTGTTCCTTCCGTTTTTCAATAATGTGGCCGATAAACGTATGTCGGTTCTTTGGTCGAGCCCGGTGTTTTGGCTCGTATGCACAGGGTTTGCTTTGTTTACAGGTTTAATTGCCGGCAGTTATCCCGCTTTATACCTGTCGTCCTTTAACCCGGTAAAAGTATTAAAAGGCACCTTCCGTGTTGGCAGGCTGGCTTCCATTCCGCGTAAAGTGCTGGTGGTGACGCAATTTACCGTGTCGGTAGTGCTTATTATAGGCACCGTTGTGGTGTATAAGCAAGTTCAACACGCGCAAAACCGCCCTATCGGCTATAACCGCGACGGTTTGGTTTTCATCCCCCTGCAAACCGCCGAAATTAAAAAGCAATACCAGCCCCTGAAAAACGAGCTAATGGCCAGCGGGGCCGTTAGCGGCGTGGCCGGTTCTGAGTCTGAGATAACCAATGTTTATATCGGTAACAGTGGTTTTAAGTGGGAAGGCAAGGACCCGGCGCTGCAGGAGCAGTTTAATACCATGGCCGTTAGCCCTGATTTTGGCAAAACAGTCGACTGGAACATAGTCGATGGCAGGGACTTTAACCCGGCTTACCCTTCTGATTCTTCGGCCATTGTCATTAACCAAACCGCCGCTAAATTTATGGGCTTTATACATCCGGTTGGTAAAACCCTGGAATGGGTGGGCAGTGGCAAATACAGGATTATAGGCGTAGTGAAGGATATGGTAAACCAATCGCCGTATGACCCCACCACGCAAACTTTCTTTTACCTGGCGAACCGCGGGATGAACAACCTGAACATCCGCATTAACCCAAAAATGGGCATGCACAGCGCCCTGGCCAGGATAGCCGCCGTTTTTAAAAAATATGATGGCGGCATGCCATTCAGCTACCAGTTTATCGACACTGACTATGCCAAAAAATTTGATAATGAAGAACGGGTAGGCAAACTGGCCGGCTGTTTTGCCGGGCTTGCGGTCTTCATCAGCTGCCTGGGTTTATTTGGGATGGCCTCCTTTGTAGCCGAACAGCGCATTAAAGAAATCGGTATACGTAAGGTGCTTGGCGCAACGGTATTCAATTTATGGCAATTGTTATCGAAGGATTTTGTGCTGCTGGTATTTATTGCGCTGCTTATCGCGTCGCCGGTATCATATTACTTTATGCACAGTTGGCTGCAGGATTATAATTATCGCACGGACATCTCCTGGTGGATATTTGCTCTCGCTGCTGTTGGCGCCATGATGATTACCCTGCTTACTGTGAGCTATCAAAGCATCAGGGCCGCTATGGCCAACCCTGTGAAGAGTTTGAAAAGTGAGTAGTGAGTGGTGAATGGTGAGTAGCAGTTGGCAGTAGCAGTTGGTAGTAAAAAGGTGAAAGGATAAAGGCGAAAGGTAAAAGGCAAAAAACAGCCAAACAGCAATGAACTAATGAACTAGTGAACTAATGAACTGACACCATGATTAAAAACTATTTAAAAATTGCCTGGAGAAACCTCATTAAAAATAAGGCTTCATCCTTTATTAATATCGGCGGGCTTGCCGTGGGTATGGCCGTTGCTATGCTGATCGGCCTTTGGATGTGGGATGAATTGTCATTCAATAAGTATCATCAGAATTACGACCGTATTGTCCAGGTAATGCAAAAGCAAAAGTTTCTCGGCGGGACCAGGGTATGGGAACACATGCCTTACCCGGTGGTGACCGAACTGAAAACAAACTATAAAAGTAATTTTAAACATATAATAACTGCAACGGAAAGGTCGGGCCGCTTTCTTTCTGCAGGCGAAAATAAAATATCAGGAACAGGGCAGTTTATAAGCGCCGATGCCCCTGAAATGCTCACCTTGAAAATGGTTGAGGGAACCTGGTCTGCCCTAAGCGATCCCCACTCCATTTTACTTTCTTCGTCGGTTGCCAAAGCGTTGTTTGGCCCGGATGAACCTATCAATAAAATAGTAAAGGTGGGCGATCCATGGGATCCCGGGAAAGCGTTGGACGTAAAGGTAACCGGGGTTTACGAAGACCCCCCGCAAAATACCCAATTTCATGAAACGCAGTTTTTTTTACCCTGGGATTTATATACTATCAACAATGGCCTGCTGAATACAAACGCCTGGGACGACCATCGTTATTTGATCTATGCTGAAATTGAACCTGGCGCAAACTTCGGCATCGTTGCTGCCAATATTAAAGACGCTGAACTTAAAGTTATTACGCACCTTGATAATATGAAGCGGGAGGCGGCATCAGATCCGCAGCTATCGCTTAACGCGATGAAGAACTGGCACCTGTATTCGAACTTTAAAGACGGTGTTGCAGATAACGGACCCATCCGGTTTGTTTGGCTGGTGGGTATCATCGGTTGCTTTGTATTGTTGCTGGCCTGCATCAACTTCATGAACCTGAGCACTGCCCGTTCCGAGAAAAGGGCTATAGAGGTTGGCATCCGCAAAGCTATTGGTTCGGCGCGCAGCCAGTTGATCAGCCAGTTTTTTAGTGAATCGTTTTTGGTCGTTTTTTTTGCTTTTGCTATCGCTATTGTGCTTGCTGAGCTTTCTTTGCCGTTGTTGAATGACCTATCCGCCAAACAAATAGCCATCCCTTTTGCCAATCCCTGGTTTTGGCTTACCTGTACCTGTTTTATATTGCTCACCGGGTTTTTGGCGGGGGTTTATCCAGCCCTGTATTTATCATCTTTCAATCCCGTTAAGGTTTTAAAAGGGTCATTCCGGGCCGGGCGCATGGCTTCAGTTCCCCGAAAGGTATTGGTGGTGGTACAATTTACCGTTTCAATCATCTTAATTATCTGTACCATCATTGTATATAACCAACTGATCTTTGGAAAAACCCGCCTTGTCGGATACTCGCGGGATGGGCTGGTAGTCGTTCCGATGACATCATTAGATTTTTTAGGAAAATATGACATCCTCCGGAGTGAACTAAAAAACACGGGCGCAGTGGCCGAAATCGCCGAATCCGAAAGTCCCCTTACAGGAGTATCGTCGCATAATGGTGGTTTTACCTGGAAAGGCAAAGATCCCGACATAGAAGAAAATTTCGGAACCCTTACCGTAACGCCGGAATATGGCAAAACAATTGGCTGGCAATTTGCAGACGGCCGGGATTTCTCGCGGGAGTTTATTACGGATTCATCGGGCTTTGTAATAAACGAAGCTGCCGCAAAATATATGGGCATGCAGCACCCGGTGGGGGAAACCATCCATTGGAAAAGCAAATGGCTGAGTGTTGATAAAGATTATAAAATTATCGGCGTAATAAAAGATATGGTGATGGAATCGCCGTTTGATCCCGTAAAACCTACAATTTTTCGGCTGGGCGGCAATCCAAACTGGATATTCATCAGGGTTAACCCAAAAGTAAGCGCCGCTAATGCATTGTCAAAAATAGCAGGCGTATTTAAAAAGATCATCCCTTCTGTTCCGCTCGACTACCAATTTGCGGACGAAGATTATGCCCGGAAATTTGCGACCGAAGACCACATCGGCAAATTGACAAGCTTTTTTGCCTGCCTCGCTATTTTCATCAGTTGCCTGGGTTTGTTCGGCATGGCCTCGTTTATGGCCGAGCAGCGTACCAAAGAAATTGGCGTCAGAAAAGTATTGGGCGCTACCGTATTTAATGTTTGGCGTTTATTATCAAAGGGTTTTGTTATGCTGGTTATCATTTCGTTGCTGATAGCCACGCCGGTTGCTTACTATTTTATGCATAAATGGCTGCAGAATTACCAGTACCGCACACAAATAGCCTGGTGGATATTTGCGGCAACAGGGATAGGGGCGGTGATGATCACCTTATTAACTGTTAGCTATCAAAGCGTCAAAGCTGCGATGGCTAACCCTGTGGATAGTTTGAAGACGGAGTGATTAGAGAATGCAAATTGCCTAATTGGAAAGAGTCAGCCAGGTTTTCGAAAAAATTGAAAATAAGTAAGCCCGATTTCGTTCGTGCAATGAGGGTTTCTATTTCCCCAAAATCTCTGTAAGTTTAGCGGATAATTCTTGGCCATCCAGGTCCCTGGCAATAATTTTGCCATCCGGATCAATCAGGAAATTTTGCGGTAATGCGGTTAGATGGTATAAGCCGACAACCTTGCTTTGCCAAAACTTGAATTCCGATATTTGCGTCCACGTTAGTTCATCATGCCGGATTGCTTTTAACCAGGTTTCTCGTGCCCCCGGCTTGTCTAAGGAAACGCCCAGTATAGTAAAATTTTTATCTTTGTTTTGATTGTACGTTGCAACAATGCCGGGATTTGCCTGCCGGCAAAGCGGGCACCAAGAAGCCCAAAAATCCAGCAATACATACTTGCCCCTGAATGACGAAAGACTCACCTTATTATTATTAATGTCAGGCAATTCAAAATCCGGCGCAATTTTGCCGGTGGCTACGGTACTCATTTTTTGTATTTCCTGCGCATAATCTTTACCTTCTCCGCTGTTTTGTACATCAGGTGATAAATGATCATACAAAGCAGCTATGTCATCATAATTAGAATACATAGCATACGAATACAAAGCATCCAAACTAACTAAAGAACCAGGATTGTCTAAAATGAATTTTTTATTGGCCGCTTTTCTGTCGTTTTCTAAGGCCTTATTCAGCAATTCGAGTTTATGTAAAAAAATGGGGGACTTTTTTTGCGCTTCAGTTGCGTTGCTGTCCATTGCTTCCAGTTGGCCGTCCCTGCGTTCAATAGGCAGCAATAGGTTTTTATATCTTTCATTATCATTATTGTTTTTTGTGCCGCTTATGTGCGCCTTTGCCAGCGAATCGGGGCTATCAACTGTTATATTACCTGCTTCCAGATAAAACTTAACATAATTATCGCTCGTAAATCCCTTACCTGTTTTGTTAAGGGTTAAATATGCTGAGTAAGCGCGGTCAATTGCGCCATTAAATTCAAAGGCGCCGTTGTGCAGGGTCGTGGTATCTGCTATTTTACCATTGTATACCAGGAACAATTTCGCCGGGCTGTTTAAATCGGCAACCTTACCTTTTACAGCAAATTTACCTTGCTGCGCGAATGAAATAACCGGAAGGCAAACACAAATTATAAGTATTAGTTTCTTCATAAAACAGGACACTTGCTGATATTTTGAATATATTTCAATCTTTCGGACTTACCGATTTTCGGACTTCCCCCCTCAAATCTTCCCAAACAATTCTTCTAATTTTTCTTCCAGGTCATCACCGCGCAGGTTTTTGGCGATGATCTTTCCATCGGGATCAAGCAGGAAGTTTTGTGGGATGCCGCGCACCGCGTATTGGCCTGCCACCTTACTGTCCCAATATTTAAGATCGGATACCTGCGTCCAGTTTAGGCCATCTTTATGGATGGCGGCTAACCATTTGTTTTTACCATTGGGCTGGTCTAATGAAACGCCTATAATGGTAAATTTTTGTCCTTTATAATGGTTAAATGCCTTTACCACGTTCGGGTTTTCGTGGCGGCAGGGGCCGCACCATGACGCCCAAAAATCAATCAACACATATTTCCCCCTGAAGGAGGAAAGTTTTACCATTTTACCGCTGGTATCTGCTTCGGCAAATTCCGGTGCTGCCGCGCCTAAAGCTATGGCCTTTATTTTTGGCATCCTTTCGGCAAATTTCTTTCCGGCATCTGTTTGTTTTACATTAGCCGATAAACCATCAAACAATGGCGCTATATCAACATAATCAGCGCCGTAGGCGTATCCTTCTAAGGCAACAAGGCTGATAAATGAACCGGGATTATCCTTAATAAATTGTTTGTTTGCGGCAGCTTCCTGCGCTTCAATTGCTTTTTCAGCCTTGTTATTTTCTTTTTGAAACGCTTCCGATTTTTGGACGGTCGTATCAGCGTTTTTTCTCTTTGCTTCTAAAGCATCGTATGCATCATTCACCGGTTTCAGCGCAGCATCGTAACGCACATTATCGTCGTTAGCTTTGGTGCCCGAAACTTTTGCATTGGCAAGCAGGTCGGCGCCTGTTACGGTTATAGTTCCGTTTTCAAGATATACCGATTTGACATCGTCATTATTCATGCCGGTGCCTTTGGCATTAAACATCAGGTTGGCATAAACAGGATCACCACTAACAGTCCCGGCAAACCGGAAATTGCCATTTTTCAAGACCGCTGAATCCATTTTAACCGTTTTTTCAACACGGTACCGCAGATAAACCTTTGCAGGTGCGTTATAGGTACCCAAAGTGCCTTGCACGGTATATTTACTATCTTGGGCAAATACAAATGCCGGTAAAATTAAAAGCGCCAGTAAAACTATTCTCTTCATTTTGTTAAATTTTAATGCAATATAGAGGAATGGGAACTACAATGGAAATTATCGTTTAATTTGGTTGATTAAGTTAGATTAAGTTGATTTAGTGAATAGCCGGAATTTTTCTATTTTAAGGAAAAAGGGTTGTTACTACCTTCCGGACTTGCCGACTTGCCGACTCCTCCCCTACTGCAACTTCCCTAAAACTTCTGCCAGCTCATTCTCCAGGTCATCCCCGCGCAGGTCCCTGGCGATTATCTTTCCGTTAGGATCGATGAGGAAGTTGGCGGGTATGGAGGTGATTGAATATAAACCCGCTACCTGGTTGTTCCAGAATTTAAGGTCGGATACTTCAGTCCAGGTTAAACCATCATTTTTTATGGCGGCAAGCCAATCGTTTTTACCGTTGGGCCTGTCGAGCGATACCCCCACGATGGTGAAGTTTTTATCTTTATATTTATTGTAGGCCTTTACAACATTCGGGTTTTCCTGGCGGCAAGGGCCGCACCAGGAGGCCCAAAAATCAAGTAAAACATATTTCCCCCTAAATGAAGAAAGTTTAACAGGCACGCCATTTACATCATTCTGTGTAAAATCAGGTGCAGTAACACCAATAGCAGTATTCCTTAATGCATCCAGCGACTTTTTAAAAACCTTCGCGGTTTCAGTGTTTTTTAAATCGGGTGATAGTGCATCGTACAAAGGATCAATCTCCGTTGGGTCGGGAGACGGCCCGGCGACGGAATAAAGGGCAAGCAAGCTTAAATAACTGTCGGGGTTTCCTAAAATGAACATTTTGAGCGTTGCTTTTTGCTCTATTTGCAACTCTTTATGCTTTGCCTGCAATGCATTCTGAAATTCGGCTGTGTTTTGTTGTGCAGGCGAAGCTGCATCCTGATCGGCTTTCAGTTTTTTGGCTTTATCTATCAATGGCTGTAACTGCGCCAGTAATTTTTTGTTGTCATCGTTAATTTTCGACCCGGTGATCTTTGCTTTGGATAATGAATCTTTGCTGTTTATTTCAAACACACCTTTATCAATATAAAATGTCAAATTATCAGACGTGGTATCCAGCGTATTCAACCCAAATCCAAACTTGTCGATAACCAATACCGCGGCCGTCGGGTTTAATATTTTCCCCTTAAAATCAAAACTGCCATTGACAATAAAAGTGGAGTCGATCACCCTGTTTGCGCCAAGCTGGTAAATAAGGTAGGCCCTGGAGGGGGTAGTCAAATTGCCTACTTTGCTTTTTATTTCGAAAGACTGCAGTTCCTGTGCAAAAGCCATCAAAGGCAATAATGCTATAATAAGTAAAAATATTCTCTTCATCTGTTTCATCGTACTATAAGCTACGATAACGTTTAAATGGTAAATGAATTATGCCTTGTTAGTTTAATTTTTGATAAGTGCGCCACCAAAGATCGGGCATTTCGCCGGCAACTGCAGTTTTATAATCTTCATACTGGCAGGGCACCAGGTGAAAACGCTCGTTTTTTGAGCCGCCGGTAGGGTACGGCACCTGCATCCACCAGCGGTCGGATTTTTTACTTTTTACAAATACCACTTCGTGCTCGCCGTGTTTTAAACTGGTTTTATAAATAAGGTATTGCGATTTTGGATTAAGCGGGAAATCCTTTTTTCGATTATAAACCCCGTCAATAAAATACCATATCATTTGCGCTACCAATAACGCGGTTTGCCCGTTATTGTCGTAAGCCGGGTTAAACTCATAAAAACCGATAGAACTGAGCTTGTCATTAAAACCTGCATACCGCGCCACCTGGCAGGCTTCCTCGCCATAAAAACCGTTCGGACCGGCATTGGCATTCCCCATAGCGTCTGCTGAGCGGATGGCGCCAATATCAAAACTGATCATGCTGGCGTTACGGATAACGGGCTCGGCAACCGTTATATCGCCGCTCAACACGCCAAGGCGGTGCGCATCAAAATAAAGCTTATCCATTACGCGCAAACTCTCCTGGCTTATAAAATAAGTTTGGTAGCCCAGGTTGCTGAAATTAAAAAGGTAATTGGGTTCGTGCAGAAATATTTTATTGAGATACGATGCCGATGTGGTTTCGATCGTGTCTGCGCCGTTATCATCATCATCAAGGTCGAAACCTGAATCAATTATAACGAGGTCGACTTTTTGTTCTAAAGTTTCGTAAGCCAGGTATTGGGCGTAAGTCAGATCCTGGCCGCCGCCTAAAATGACAGGGACTATATTTTTTTTGACAAGCTCGTTAATTACTGTTTTGAGTGCGATATAGGTATCCGTTATCGTGGCGCCCTGTCGTATATTGCCCAGGTCAACAATCTTTGTATGGTAATTACCTTCATTAAGCCGGTATAGTTTTTCGCGGATGTAATCCGGCCCCAAAGCGCAGCCGGCGTTGTTAACAGCATTACGGTCTTCCTGCACGCCGATGATGGCAATATCCGTTTTTTGTTCCAGGTCGGGGAAATCAACCGAAAAATATTCGATCTTACTGCCCAACTGGCTGGTATAATATCCCTTTGCGGGGATGATCTTTTCAACATCAATTGGCGAAAAAAAATCGGATAAAGACATTTTTTTTAATGTGCGGATTTTGGATGTGCAAATGTGCGGATTTTTTTAATTCCGAAGCAGACAAAAATCTGCACATTTGCACACACGCATATTTGCATTCATTTTAATTGGACATCGATAAATGATCTTAATTACCGGCGCGACTGGCTTTTTGGGTTCGGAACTGGCCATGCAGCTGGCAAAACAGGGGCTTCGTATCCGTTGTAGCAAACGGATCAGTTCTTTGATCCCGGAAATATTGATACCATTTAAATTGGAGATAGAGTGGGTTGATGCAGACATGATGGATGTATTTGCCATTGAACAGGCACTGGAAGATGTAACACAGGTTTACCATTGCGCTGCCTGGGTATCCTTAAAACAAGCCGATAAAAAGCAGATGATCAACGCCAACGTTACCGGTACGGCTAATTTGGTGAACCTATGCAATCAAAATCACCTCCGGCTGGTACACGTTAGCTCTATCGCAGCTATTGGCCAGGCTAAACCGGGCGACCTGATAACTGAAAACCATCACCTGGACCAGGCTACAGAAACCGATGGCTATGCCATATCAAAGCTGGAAAGCGAGATGGAGGTTTGGCGCGGCATTGCGGAAGGCTTGGACGCTGTTATTGTTAACCCGTCGCTCATTATTGGCGCGAATGCCGGTGTTAACGGCAGCGGGGAATTATTTGAAACCGTGCGCAGGGGGCTTAAATTTTATACCACCGGAAGCTCGGGCATCGTTGATGTGGAAGATGTTGCCAAATGCATGATCGCGCTGATGAATAGTAATATCAGCGCCGAACGTTATGTTATCAGCGCCGAAAATTGGGGATTTAAACAATTAACCACGGAAATAGCCAATGGCTTTGGCATAAAACCACCTGCAATTTATGCGAAACCCTGGATGCTGGAACTGGCCTGGCGCGGCGCGGCGTTTATCGCCGCAATTACCGGAAAAGACCCGGCCATTGATAAGATCTCTGCACAGTCAGCCTCTTTGACACGGAATTATGATAACTCAAAAATAAAAAAGGCAATTAGGATTCAGTTTAAGCCGGTAAGCGTCTCGATAAAGGAAATATGTGACCGATTAGCCCCCTCTAAATCTCCCCCGGTAGGGGAGACTTTTTAAGAAAATCGTTTAATACTGCCCTATCGACAATAATACCAGCGTACAGGCGTATTCCGTTTCAATACCTTTTTCATTAGCCATGCGGCGGAGCTCTGAATTTTCGGTGCCGGGGTTAAAAATTATTCGTTTGGGATGGGTATCAAGTATATAATCATATAACTCTTCCTGGTGATGCGGGCCAACATACAGGGTGATGGTATCAATATCGTCATGGATGGTTCCGGGCTTTTCTATGGGAACGCCTGCCACCTCGCCGGTTTTAAGGCCCACGTTAACTATGGCGTGCCCGTTACGCACCAGCCTGTTGGCAGCAAGGTTCGCATAACGTGCCTCGTTTGGCGTTGCGCCTAATACTAAAGTTTTTTTATTCATTTTTTTGATTTCACCGATTTGAGTATGATTTCACCGATTATTTTCCGTGCAATCTAAGTCAATAACCTGTTTAACAAAGAAACTTGTCCGGCGTGGTAAATGTGATGTTGTATCAAACCTTTTACCAATTCTTCATACGTAGTTCCCGGATCGTTCGCAATAGTGCCATTAACCTGGTCAGCCCACTCCTCTGCAGGGAAATTCTGGATAATGCCCAGCAAATTTACGTTAACCAGTTTCAGGTCACTGACATAATTCTGCCATTTTTGCTCATCGGGCGTGCCGGGGTCGGGCCAGTCGCCGCTGGAGGGCACCTGGGCGGTTTGACCGTTCATCCTGTCCATCACTTCTTCGGTCCACGAGATCATGTGCAAAACAATGCCGGCAATGTTATGTACCGAACTGGGAGGTTTCTCAAAAGCGGCTTCAAAGCTTACCTGTTCAATAATATCATAAACCGGTGAGCCATACCAGGGGTCTCCGTATAATACCTTTTCTAAATCCTGCGATAGTTGTTCTGATATGCTCATGCTAATATTTTTAAGGCGGCCGAAGCGCAGTTGATGCCATCGATAGCAGCAGAAATTATGCCACCCGCGTAACCCGCCCCTTCGCCGCATGGAAATAAGCCGGCAATCTGTGCGTGCTGGAGTGTCTCTCTATCGCGCGGGATCTTTACCGGCGATGAAGTGCGCGACTCGACCCCCACCAAAATGGCCTCATTGGTATAATAACCCATCATTTTGCGGCCAAAAGCAGGCAAAGCTTTTCGTAACCGTTCATTAATCCAGCCGGGTAAAATTTCTTTCAGCGCCGAACTTTTCGTCCCCGGAAGGTACGAATTTACAGGCAAATTGGCAGATACCCGGTTCTCCACAAAGTCAACCATGCGCTGCGCAGGTGCTACCAAACGACCGCCGCCGGCATTGAATGCCAGTTTTTCTATTTCCTGCTGAAAGCGGAGCATTCTTAGCGGGTCATTTTCATCGCCCGCAACATCTTCTAAATTTACCTGCACTACCGTTCCTGAATTGGCAAAAGGGTTATTCCGTTTGGATGGACTCCAGCCGTTGACCACTATTTCGTTTGCTTCGGTGGCGCATGGCGCAATGATGCCTCCGGGGCACATGCAAAACGAAAATACGCCCCGGTTATCTACCTGCTCCACCAGGTTATAGTAGGAAGGCGGCAGGTCGGGGCCGCGGCGCTCACAATGGTATTGGGCCTGGTCGATAATTTCCTGTGGATGCTCAATCCTTACGCCAAGGGCAAAAGGCTTGGCCTCAATTAAAATATTTTGCCGGTGCAGCATTTCAACAATATCCCTCGCGGAATGCCCTGTGGCCAGGATCACTGCATCAGCCATCATTTTGTCGCCCGATGACAGTTGCACGCCTTTTATCTTTCCAAACTCAACCAGCAGGGCGGTAACTTTGGTATCAAAATGAATTTCTCCTCCTGAATTTAATATGGTTTCTGTAATAGAGGTAATGATCTGCGGCAGCTTATTGGTTCCGATATGCGGGCGGGCGTCGATCAAAATATCTTCCGTTGCACCGTGGGCGACAAAGGTTTTTAAAACCCCATTCACATCCCCCCGCTTGGTGGAGCGGGTATAAAGTTTACCGTCCGAATACGTGCCGGCGCCACCTTCGCCAAAACAATAGTTTGATTCGGGGTTAACGAGGCCTTGTTTATTGATATTGGCCAAATCGCGGCGGCGCTGTTTAACATTCTTGCCGCGCTCTGAAATGATAGGCTTTAAACCAAGCTCAATACACTGTAAAGCTGCAAATAACCCCGCCGGACCGGCGCCTACAATGATGACAGGTTTACCTGTTTTAACATTCGAGTATTTAACCCTAAAAGTTTCGGGCTTATAAACTTCATCCATAAAAACCTGTACCTGCATGCGGTAAACCACCTTGCGGCCCCGGGCATCGATGGAGCGTTTGAGAATTTTTAGTGCGGATATCTTTTGCGGGGATATATTAAGGGATGCGGCAGCAATATTTTTTAAAACGCCTTCATCCTCCTGCTGCCCTGGCGGACAAACAATTTCAATTTCTTTGATCATAAGTTTGCCGGGTTTTTATCCCGGATGGGGCAAAGGTAAGGAAAAGCCTTGATTGCTAAGGAAGACTCGAAGGTTTATCTATTTAGGTCCAGTTTTCTAAGTTCCAGCCTGCCTCTAAACATTCTTTTAATAGGGTATCATTCCATACGCCACCGGGAGATAAGGCCCTTTGTTCTGCAGAAAGTTTTTCAACGAACTGCCTTTTCAAAGTCATACGATCTATAATATGCCAGCCCAAAAACTGCCCTCTAATTTTATGCATGTCCCTGGTATATTTAGACAATTCAAAATCAGCTGCCAAAGGAACGTACCCTACTTTCGAAACCAACTTTCTATGTAATGCTACGCTCAAAGGAAATCCAATAAAGTAAGTATCATTCACATTTGTTATACTTTCAATAGATGAAGGCCTTTCGTCATATAATTGATTGAAAACTTTTATTGTATCACATCTAAGTTTATCAATTTTAACACATTGAAAGTATCCTTTTCCTTTATTAGTATCTATTCCGAAGATATCTCCCAGATTGATTTTTGCCATAAATATGATGTAATACGAAAAACTACTGATTCAGGCGTGTAAAAGTTTAAAATATAAAATTAACAAAATTCCATTCAATCAATCAGCCAATTTTGGCTGAAGCCCCTATCCTATTGAACTCCAATACCGTCGGCTAAAGCCAGACGGCAATGAAAAAAAACTTCATTGCTGTCCCTTTTAAGGGACGGGACAAATAATAATCAAACAGGGGCTTTAGCCAAACAAATGCGCTGGTTTGTGGAAATTTAATCGCAGATAAAACGAAGGTTTGCGCCTGCCTTATTTCATACTATCATGAATAGTATTGATCGCATCCAGATGATTTTTTAAAACAGGCAGCGTTTTTCCGGCAAAGGCTTTCAAGTCGGGGTCGCTGCAATTTTCAGATGCATAATGAAATTCCTTAATATCATTTTTATGATCGTTGATCATGTCGGCTACATAAGCCCTGTCGAAATCTTCACCTGATTTTTTTGATAATTCAGCAATAACTTTTTGATCGGCTGCATCGGGCGTGGTTGGCAGGTTAATATTCTTGCTTTTGGCGAGCGCCAGTAGCTTGTTGCTTACTTTTGAGTGGTCTTTTACCATCATCATACCAAAATTTTTCACTCTTAAATTTTGGCCTTTCTGTTCGGCAAGCTTCCCCAATGCAACCTCTGTAATCCCGCCGCTCGCTGCTTTAAATGCAAATTGCGCATCTTGCTTTTCGAGGGGCATGCCGGGCTTTGTTAAAGTGTCCTTTAGCGCGGCCGTGCTGTCGGCATCGGCTTTGCTGTCGTTATCTACGTTCCCGCTGCATCCCTGCACCAGCCAGGCGGTTATCAGCATCATTATTAACAGACCCAACTTTTTCATGGTGATTGTTTTTATTGCATTTCAATTAGTTAACAAACTATTGAGCGTTTGGTTTCTTTTCAGGACGTTCATTTGTTCATTGGTTCACTGGTTCATTAGTTTGGTCGCCTACCCACAACAAGAGTTATTTGACTTTAGACTTCCGACTAAACACTTCAGACTTTTAAATAAAGTTTTACTATTTTTGCCGCATTAAAATCGAAGAACCATGGATTTTCCGGCAGGATTAAAATACACCAAAGACCACGAGTGGATAAAAGTTGACGGCAGCGATGCTTATATAGGCATTACAGAATTTGCACAGCGCGAATTAGGCGATATAGTTTATATAGACATTATTGCCTTAGGCAAAGAAGTTGGCAAAGACGAGGTTTTTGGCACCGTTGAAGCGGTTAAAACTGTTTCGGACCTTTTTATGCCCGTTGCAGGGACGATCACCGAAATTAACCCGGCACTTGACAAGCAGCCCGAACTGGTTAACAGCGACCCTTATGGTGAAGGCTGGATGGTAAAAGCTACTTTAACCAATCCATCGGACATTGACAGCCTGTTATCTTCAGAAAGTTATCAATCCCTTATTGGCGTTTAGTAACGGCAATGTCGCTTCGATAATTTACTCACCCGAATCCCGGAACTTTCGGGACTTCGCTTGTTCACTCTCTCTTCCGCAAGCGGGAAAGAGGGTTGGGAAGTTGTTTTTTTCGCCGCGTTCGTCATCAAGGCAACTATCCTACCCTATAATTTCGTATAAATAAACAATAATAATTACTTTGACCGTTGTATAGCTGTCAATTCGATTTTTATGTTAAAAAAGAAGTTTATTTTCATTGTTTTATTGGGACTGGTCTCCCTTTCATCATGCGGTATTTTTCACAAGGGCTGTAATTGCCCGAAGTTTGGGAAAATAAAAACAGTCGGCAATTTGAAAATTTGCTGATTTGAAAATTGCCGTCAAAAAAAATGACCGGGATACAACAAAAAAAGTGATATCAATCACGTAATCTTATTTGGATTAAATTTAAATAAGCTTTACATTTGACCTAAGATTTTAATACTATGACACTCTCGGAACTTAAAAAAGGGGCAATTGGAATTGTAAAAGAATTTACTGACCTCGAAATGTCGGTAAAATTAATGGAAATGGGATGTCTGCCCGGTGAAGAGATCACTGTTTCGCGCATCGCTCCCCTCGGCGACCCTATAGCTGTTAATGTTTCCGGTTACCAGTTAAGCCTCCGTAGATTTGAAGCCTCGACTATTATTTTGCAGTAGTTTTTTTCACCCTTGAAAGCTGAACTAAGAGTTGCACTTGTAGGAAATCCAAACACCGGTAAATCAACTCTTTTCAATACACTAACCGGTCTTAATCAAAAAATAGGAAATTTTCCGGGCGTTACCGTTGACAAAAAAACCGGCTATTGCCAATTGGAAGATGGCCGCACCGCCGAGATCATCGACCTTCCAGGCACCTATAGCCTCTACCCAAAAAGCCAGGACGAATCCATTGTATTTTCTATCCTCGCCGATAAAGCAAACCCGCTAACGCCCGACCTTGTTGTTGTAATACTTGATGCAACAAACTTAAAGCGCAACCTATTGCTTTATACCCAGGTGGCCGACCTGAAAATACCCGTCATCATTGCTTTGAATATGATGGACCTGGCGAAAAAATCAGGCATCAGCATAGATGTCGATCTTTTTTCAAAAAAGTTGGGAGTTCCTGTAGTGCCTATGTCGGCCCGCAAGACTGAAGGTATCGATAAATTAAAGGCCGCTATAAATTTTGCCAATAAAATAGCTTTGCAGGAAGAATCCATCGAGGTAGAAGCCATAGCGCCGCAATTGATAGGTGCCATCAGTGGAGAATTTAAGCTCGATAACCCCTACTACGCCTTGCAGCTGGCACACCAGCACGAAACCATTAAATTTATTTCACCCGCCGAAAGTGAACGGATCGAGGAACTGGAAAAAGAATTTTCGTTTCATTCGCAAAAAGCGCAAGGCGCCGAAACCATAGCCCGGTATAGTTTTATTAACGAGTTGCTGTATGACACGGTAAAAACACCGGACACCGCGCAGGATGAAACATTAAGCAATAAAATTGATAAAATACTCACGCACAAAGTATTTGGCTTTATTATCTTTTTCTGCGTGCTGTTGTTCATGTTCCAGTCCATTTTTTCCTGGTCAGCTTACCCGATGGAACTGATCGCCGATCTTTTTGTATGGGTTCAAAACAACTTACACCACATATTGCCAGCGGGGCCTTTAACGGGTTTATTGGTTGACGGGGTGATCGGCGGCTTAAGTGGCGTGATGGTATTTATCCCGCAGATCGCCATCCTTTTTGCATTTATTTCGATATTGGAAGATACCGGTTACATGTCGCGGGTAACGTTTATGATGGATAAGCTGATGCGGAAAGTTGGGCTTAACGGTAAATCGGTTGTGCCGCTGATAGGCGGTTTCGCCTGCGCGGTGCCCTCCATCATGAGTACCCGTACAATCGAGAACTGGAAGGACCGCATGATCACCATCATGGTCACCCCTTTGGTGACTTGTTCAGCACGTTTGCCTATTTATACGCTGCTCATTGCGCTGGTTGTTCCAAACCGCAATGTATGGTGGCTGTTTAACCTGCAGGGCTTGGCCCTTACGGGGATGTATGTATTCAGCCTAGTATCGGCCATAGTGGTGGCTTTTGTATTCAAGTTGATATTAAATGGGCGTGAGCGCGGTTACTTTATTATGGAAATACCCGTTTACCGCATGCCGAGATGGAAAAATGTTGCTTTTTCAATGTACGAACGCTCAAAAGCATTCGTATTCCAGGCCGGGAAGGTAATTATTGCCATATCCGTAATATTGTGGGTGCTGGCATCCTACGGGCCCGGCGACCGCTTTGAGCGGATAGAACAAAAATATCGACAGCCGCAATACACCCAGCATCTTAAGCCTGATGAGCTTACAAAAGCCATCAAATCCGAAAAACTCGAAAACTCTTATGCGGGTGTTTTGGGCCACGTAATTGAGCCTGTTATAAAACCCTTAGGGTTCGACTGGAAGATCGGTATTGCCCTCATTACTTCCTTCGCCGCCCGCGAAGTATTTGTAGGCACCATGGCTACCATCTACAGCGTAGAAGGCAGCGCCGAAAAGATGGAAACGGTGCAGAAAAAAATGAAATCAGCCAAAGACCCCGAAACGGGCAAGCCTGTATTTTCGCTGGCGGTAGCCTTCTCACTTATGATGTTTTATGCCTTTGCCATGCAATGCGCCAGTACCGTTGCCGTAGTGTACCGCGAAACAAAAGACTGGCGCTGGCCCGCCGTACAATTTGCCTATATGACCGTGCTTGCTTATGCCGCAAGTTTTGTGGCATACAATTTATTGAAGTAGGTGAAAGGTAAAAGGCGAAAGGTTAAAGGTTCTTGAAGGAGGTGAAAGGTTAAAGGCGAAAGGTTAAAGGTTTTATCCCTTTTCAACCTTTCGCCTTTCACCTTTCGCCTTTCACCTCCTCCTTAGTCCACATCCACGGTAAGCTTCTCGCCAATCTGCTGCCGCCACATAGCATAGTAGAGCCCTTTTTGTGCTATCAGGTCGAAATGTTTGCCTGATTCAACGATGCGGCCTTTCTCTAAAACATAGATCTGGTCGGCATGCATAATGGTGCTCAGACGGTGGGCAATTAGTATGGTGATATGGTTTTCAAATTCCGAAACATCACGGATGGTTTCGGTAATTTCTTCTTCGGTAATTGAATCGAGAGAGGAAGTGGCCTCGTCGAACACCAAAATATCCGGCCTGCGCAATAATGCGCGGGCAATAGATAAACGCTGCTTTTCGCCTCCCGACACTTTTACGCCACCTTCGCCTATCACTGTACTCAATCCTTTGTCTGCACGTGCAAGTAAAGTTTGACAGGCCGCGCGCTGCAATACCTCCATACATTCCTCATCCGTGGCGCCGGGGCGTACAAATTGCAGATTCTCGCGTATAGTACCCGAAAAAAGCTGGGTATCCTGGGTAACAAAACCTATTTTTTCCCGCAGTTGGTCAAGATCGATCTCTTTGCTTAGGGTATTATTGTATAAAATATCGCCTTCCAACGGCTGGTAAAGACCAACGAGTAATTTAACCAACGTGGTTTTACCAGATCCTGACGGCCCCACAAATGCAATGGTTTCGCCGCTGTTGGTTTCAAAGCTGATATGGTTCAACGCATTGCGGTTGGCGGTTAAATGCTTAAAGCTTACATTATCAAAAGTTAATGTGTTTACTTTTTCGAGCAGCACCGGTTTTTCAGGTTTTGGATCGATTGGCGTGTTGAGGATACCCTCGAAATTACCAAGAGACACCTGCGCTTCGCGCCATGACTGTATTACGGTGCCTAATTCCTGCAAAGGGTTGAAAAGAAAGAAGGAGTAGAACAAAAACATAAAATAGCTTCCCGGTGATAAAGTTCCTTTAAAAATGAGAATGAGTAAGAGCACAACCATTATGCTGCGTACAAGGTTTATTACAGTGCCCTGTACAAAGCTCATGCTCCGTACATATTTTACTTTTTTTAGCTCAAGTTCAAGTATTTTATAGGTGGTACTGTTTAATCGTTCAATCTCCTGTTTTACCAGGCCCAAACTTTTCACCAACTCAATGTTCCGTAATGATTCGGTGGTTGAACCGGCAAGCGCTGTGGTTTGCGATACTATCTTTTTTTGTATGGTTTTTATCCGCTTGCTTAAAGCCATGCTGACAAACATGATAACCGGGATAGCGCCAAAATAAACAAGCGTTACCATATAGTTTACTTTTATAGAGATCACTATTACAAAGATCATCCCCACCAGGCTCACAAAAAGTACACCGATAAAAGAAGTTATAAAAGCCTGGCAGTCCAGCCGTACCTTTTGAAGTATCCCCAAAGTTTCGCCGCTGCGCTGGTCTTCAAAAACCTGGTACGGCAGTTCAAGGGAATGCCTCAGGCCATCGGCGTACATTTCGGCCCCGGTTTTCTGGGTAATGATATTGGTAAAATAATCCTGGAAGTTCTTTGCTATGCGCGATACCATCGCTGCGCCAACGCCCAAACCGACCAATATTAGTGCACCGTGCAGCCTGTAATCGTAACTATAAACCTTATGATTAACCGGTACCATGTACAAATCGACTATATACCTGGTGATCAAAGGATCGCAAAGCGAGAACGCTATATTAATGCCGGCAAGTACCAGGGCAAGTACAACCACCCAGCGGTGTTTTTTTAGATATGATAAGAGTATTTTCATCTGTATTTTTGAATTGTTAAAACAATATCCACAAAAATAAAAAAAGGGAACAGCTAATCGGCTCATTCCCTTTAATTTGACATTTTAACTATTTTAACTCATGAAGAGGCGGTGTGTGGCGGCTAATTTTTTACCGCAAAGAGCGCAAAGAATTCACAAAGGGCACAAAGTTTTATTGTGCGCCAGGTCACAAAAAAAGCCATCCGATCGGGATGGCTTTTCTATATAAATTTGTGACGGTCATACCGTCATAATATCTTTTTCCTTGGCTTCTGACAAATGATCAACCTTTATAATATAAGCATCGGTCAGTTTCTGTATTTCCCCTTCACCGGTTTTCATTTCATCTTCCGATACGCCTTCCGATTTCAGCCGCCTGATCTTTTCGTTGGCATCCTTACGGATATTGCGGATGGCGATCTTGCCGGTTTCGGCCTCAGCTTTGGCTTTTTTTACCAGGTCGCGGCGGCGCTCTTCGGTTAATGGCGGAACGTTGATGCGGATGATCACCCCGTCATTTTGCGGGTTTACGCCCAGGTTGGCTTCCATAATGGCCTTTTCTATCGGGCCCAGCAACGATTTTTCCCAGGGCTGCACCACGATGGTACGGGCGTCGGGGGTATTTACGCTGCCTACCTGGTTAAGCGGCGTTGGTGTGCCGTAATATTCAACCAGTATATCATCCAGCATGGACGGACTTGCTTTGCCTGCGCGTATTTTCTGCAATTCGCCATCGCAATGGTCAATGGCCTTGTCCATGTGGGCCTTAGCATCGGTAACTTGTTTTTTAATGAGTTCGCTCATCGGTTTGGAGATTTTTGACAAAAATAGTAAAAAGGATTAATTTACAATTAATAAATCCCTGAACGTTGATTGAGCGAAAAAAGTGTGGTGGCGGAGAATCAAGATGTCAAGAACCAGGAATCAAGACAAGAGCCGGTAAAACAGCATTTGAGTAATCTATTAAAAAGGAAATAATTTAAGGTGTTTTTTACCGCTGTAAAAGTTTTTCGCCCTTTTTATCCTGGCTCTTGATTCTTGGTTCTTGGCTCTTTATTCGCTTATAATAGCTACTAATGCATCACACATCGTCATTATTTCCTGTTCCGTATTGTAATAATGCACCGATGCCCTTACAACGCTTGTCAGATGATTTTTATTCATGTAAATGAGCGTCGAAACAGCTTTGCCCACTGATACATTAATTTGTTTTTCGGCTAATTTGCTTTTTATTACAGCACTATCTATCCCATTCGCCGAAAAGGTTACGATGCCGCATTTGTGGTCGCCTTGGTCATGTACGATTATGCCATCAATGTTTTCCAACTGGCGGCGCATCAGGGCGGCTAAGTGTAGTATCCTCAGCCATATCCGGTCGAGCCCGATATCCAGGGCATATTCAACGGCCTTACCCAGGCCAAGGGTGAGCGCGCGGTTTTTTTCGTAAAGCTCGAACCGCCTCGCATCGTCCCTTACTTTAAAATCTTTCGCGCTAACCCATTGCGCCGTGTGGCCATCCATAAACGTGAGCTTCAGTTGATCCTGTACTTCTTGTCGTACATATAAAAAACCGGTTCCCCTCGGCGCCCGCAGGTATTTGCGCCCGGTTACCGCCAGCATATCGCAGCCGATCTCCTTAACATCAACCAGCATTTGCCCTGCGCTCTGGCAGGCATCAACCAAATATAAGATGCCATGTTTACGAGCTATTTTGCCGATCTCTACAACCGGGAGCACCGCCCCGGCGGTGGAAGGGATATGTGTAATGGCGATCAGTTTGGTTCGCGGGGTGATCGCTTCTTCCAAAACCGCCGGTTGAAAATTACCCCGTTCATCATTTGGTATTACTTTAATTTCTATACCATGTGTTTTTTTGGCATTCAAAAAACCAATTAAATTGGTTACATATTCCATTTCCGAAGTAATCACCACATCGCCTTTTTTAAAGGCGATCCCGCTAAATGCCAGTGTCCAGCCGGTGCTTGCATTTTCTACAAGGGCAACCTCATCTTTTTCCGCATTGATCAGCCGGGCAATAAGGGCATACGTGTTTTCCAGTTGCGCATGGTATTTAGCTTCGGTCTCATAACCGCCTGACATTGCTTCTTCGGTTAAGTAATTAACAACGGTTTCCAGCACTGCATCCGGCGGCATGGATGCACCTGCATTATTAAAATGTATCTTTTGGGCGGTTCCTTTGGTTTCCGCCCGTAGTTGCTGGATTTCTTCTTCCGTTATTGGTGTGATCTTCATACCGTAAAATAAAAACATATTCCAATGGCAAAACAGATTCAGAATTGTTATTTTTGACCATAACAGATGATATGGAAAAGGTAGCAATCAACACCGGCGAGGATTTCTTATATGCCCAGGTAGCGGGACGTATCGAAACGCAGATCAGGCAAAAGCTTTTAAATGCCGGCGACAAGCTGCCGTCGGTAAGGGCTCTAAGCAACGAGCAAGGGATCAGTATCAGCACCGCTTACAAAGCCTATGTCGAACTGGAGAACATGGGAATGATCGAGGCGCGGCCGAAATCGGGTTACTACGTTAAGTTTTTGCCGGCCCGGTTCACTAAGGCGCCTGACGTTAAGCCGCCTTTAAAACAAATTGAGCAAGTGAGTGTGGCGGAGATGATCGCGATGATCTATCAAAACATGTCGGAAGATAGTGTTTTGCGTTTATCCCGTGCCGCGCCGCCTTTGGGTTTAATACCGCTGGCGAAGCTCAACAGGTCGATGATGGAGGCCATGCGTAAAAGCCCGTCGGGCAACAGTAATTACGAAAACCTTCAAGGCAATATTTCCCTGCGAAAACAGGTGGCAAAAAATGCTTTTAACTGGGGCGGTAATATTACCGAAAATGATGTGGTCACAACGCAGGGATGTATGGAGGCCCTGGTATTTTGCCTCAGGGCGGTGACAAAACCGGGCGACACCGTTGCTATTGAAAGCCCTACCTATTTCGGCATCTTCAATGTAATGTTAAGTCTGGACTTAAAGGTCCTTGAAATACCGGTTGATCCTGATACCGGCATCGATATCAAATATTTAGCGCAGGCCATGGATAAAGTGGCAATTAAAGCCTGCCTGTTCGTTCCCAATTTCAGCAACCCGGTTGGCTGCCGCATGCCCGATGAACGCAAGCGGCAATTGGTTGAATTACTGGCCAGCCGGAAAATCCCGCTGATAGAAGATGATATCTACGGCGAAATTTATTTTGGCAAAAGCCGGCCGCGCACCTGCAAAAGCTTCGATACCGAAGGCTGGGTAATGTTATGCTCGTCGGTCTCTAAATCACTTGCGCCAGGATACCGCGTGGGCTGGTGCATACCGGGCAGGTTTAAAGAGCAGGTCATTAATATAAAATTGATGCACACCATCAGCTCGGCCACACCTACCCAGGCGGCCATTGCCCATTTTTTTGAAACCGGCCGGTACGACCTGCACATGCGCAATCTGCGCAGAGCATTACACACGCAATGTTTAAGGTATACGCAGGCTATAGCAACCCATTTCCCGGAAGGAACAAAAATAAGCCGGCCGCAGGGAGGCTATGCGCTGTGGATAGAGCTCAATAAAAGCATCAACGCGTTCGAGCTTTACCAGGCAGCCATCGCGCAAAACATCAGCATTGCCCCCGGACAAATTTTTAGCACCGATGCCCGTTTTACCAATTTTATCCGCATCAGCTTCGGGATACCTTTTGATGCTATGGTGGAAGAAAGTTTTAGGGTTTTGGGGGGATTGGTGGGGAGGCTGGAGGATGGGATCGAGTAAGCGGTCCTGGAAATACAATTCTTCATGTATAATAGCACCCATCAAAAAAAGCATTATTTTGACGCTAATATTTGTAAATTTGAAATTATGATCAGCATCATCGAATCGAATTTATCAGAAATAAAAGATTTAATGCGTAGCTACGGCGTAATTAAAGCTTACCTGTTTGGCAGCGCAGCGACCGGAGATATGCGTGATGGTAGTGATGTAGATTTTTTGGTGAGTTTTAATCCGAACCTTAGTTACACAGATTATGGCAACAACTACTTCCAGTTGATATATGCCTTACAAAAACTGCTTAAAAAAGATGTAGATATTGTTGCAGAAGAAACAATTACGAACCCTTATCTGCTTCAAACTATAAACAGTCAAAAAATTGCTGTTTTATGACTACTGAAGAGAAAAAACTTCTTACGGACGTTATCGTAAGTATTTCATCGATCAATGATCATCTTGAAGGACGCCGGGTTCTTGATGAATACCTTAAAAATAAGACCAAAAGGCGGGCTGTCGAAAGAGAGTTGGAAATTATTGGTGAAGCAGTAAGCAAATTGTTAAAGATCAATCCCGGTATTTCAATTTCGTATTCGAGGCAAATTGTAGATCTCCGAAACAAGGTCATTCATGCTTATGACAACGTCAACGACATAGTTATCTGGAGTATAATAATGAATCATTTACCATTATTGAAATTGGAGGCGGAGTCGTTAATAAATGACAATATTGGGGGAATTCAATAAAGTTAAAAGAGCGCCTTGTCTTTAGGCCTCAATCCACAACTATCCCCAATTCCTTATACCTCTTTTTCAGCATTTCTGCTTTTTTATTAAACAGATCGATATACCAGCTATCATACTGGGTTAAATACCAGGTGGATATCAGTGGCTGCCGGATACATTTTATAACCGTTTCGGCGCCCATTATGCCTGATATCAGCCCGTTTAAAATGCCCTGTCCTGCTGCGGGGTCCAATATTCCGGCGGCATCGCCAACCATCAACATGCCGGGGTATACTACCGGCCTGAAAACGCGCCATTGCATATCGCCGCCTTTTATTTGGCCGGGTTTAGCTGGTATTAGTTGTTCTGTGTTCAGTTCACGGTCGCTTTTTTTTAGAGTTAGCTTTGTCCAGGTATAATAGTCAGATGAACTGAACGCTTCCCACGTCCAGCCGAATTTATTGGGTGTAAAAACTGCGGTTTCTTTGTCGGCATGATCGCCGGGTTTTATTAAACTGTTTCCTGTGCGGCAAATAAGGGGCTGGCTATGTAATTCTTCTTCAAAATTTAAATACCTCCCGGCAAAACGTTTGTGGCCGCTGGCATCGATTAGATAAGCGCAGGTAATTTTCGTTCCGTCGGCCAGTATTATCCCGGACACCTTTGCATCATGTAATATGATATCCGTAACCCTGGCATCAAACATTACTTCAACGCCCATTTGCTGCGCCATTTGGATGGAATAAGCAGAAAATAAGCTGGGCGCGATATGGTTCCCGGTCCAGGTTTCCCCCGGCACAGTGCTTAATGGGGTAACCGTTTCCCCTACCCTTATGCCGGTGTAAGTTCCTTTCGTGGCATAGGCTATAACGCCGGGGATCTGCAGCTGGTTAAGCAGACTTTGCGCGCCGGGGTGAAGGCTTTGAAGCGGTTCGGCTCCTTCTTTATTGTCACCCGACGAATGTTGCGGGCGCTCCGTGACCAGCAGGGGCTTGATGCCGCCCTGCATGCACGAAATAGCCGCTGCAATACCCGCCGGGCCGCCGCCGATCACAATCACATCAAAATACTCCATGCCGTTTTATGAATGCCAGTCCAAACCATCCG
>Ga0206978_1058_pt1 | contig 26300 bp, 27 predicted proteins | sample Alteio_BWMinCont_21_FD_153477 | JGI IMG/M metagenome (GOLD analysis project Ga0206978, IMG submission 153477) | Enriched cells from forest soil in Barre Woods Harvard Forest LTER site, Petersham, Massachusetts, United States -... | ecosystem: Environmental > Terrestrial > Soil > Temperate forest >...
TTTTCCATCGCACGGGCCACAACATCGGGCAATCGGTGCATGGCAACGGCGTCAACATGGATGGGCTCGAAACGCACGACGTCCGGCATCTGATTCCGAAAACTTGCAACTCGATCGAGCCAGGAATCTATCTGCCTGAGTTTGGCATCCGAAGCGAAGTGAACGTGTACGTCGGCGAAAAAGAAGCGCGTGTAACCGGAGCGGTCCAGAAAGAGATTTTGGCGTTGCTGGCTTAGACAGAGCCGGCCGAAGCCAATGAGGGCGTAGGAAGAAAAATGTCTGAAGACACAGCGACGGACACGACAACGGTCACCACAACAGATCCAGTGGCGGTCGAAACAAGTCCTGCGCATCAGCAGGGGAACGAAATTTTGGCGATTGCCATTGGAGTAGCGGGGTGGCTTGTTCCGGGGCTGGGTCATGCGTTGCAAAAAATGTGGGGACGGGCGCTCGGCTGCTTTCTGACGGTGGGGGCATTGGTTTTTCTTGGTGTTGGAATGCGCGGAAATGTTTTCAGTTCCGAAGGCGGCGACGCCTTCGGAATGCTTGGCTATGTCGCCGATCTCGGCACGGGATCGTTTTATTTCGCGGCGAAGGCGCTCGAAACGCAAGGCTCGGATGTCGCGCACGCCGAAGGCGATTACGGAACGCGATTTCTTGCGGCAGCAGGCGTGCTGAACCTGCTGGCCGCGCTGCACGCTTACGAGGCGGCGCGAGGTCGAAAGGCGTGATCGCCACGATCGGGTTAACTCTCAGCCATTTTCAGGCGATGACGCTCTTCGCGCTGCTCATCTCCATCGCGTTTGGGTTTTTGAGCCGGCGCCGGACGAGCGAACGCGTAAAATACATCATCTGGTCGTTATTTTTATTCCTGCTGATTGGAGTGGGAATTGGCTGGGCGATGTATCCCTTCTCGCGCTAATAGAACGCCACTTTTGCGGATGAATTGACAGAAATTTTGCGCGAATGCTATTGTGAATGAACTGGCCGAGGTAGCTCAGTGGTAGAGCAGCCGATTCGTAATGCAGTGTCCCATTTCCAGTACCGCTGAAAACAGTGTATTTGTTGTACTTATCTCCGCTGAAAGCACAATATGAAGCAAAGTATGCCACACAGTTTGGAACACAGTGTAGAATGCCAGGATGCAAAAGGGCACAATCACGAAGCACGGAAAATACTGGCTTTTACGTTACTGGGAATACCAGATTCGGAACGGCGTCCGGGTCAGAGTCAACGCCCACAAGAAACTTGCGCCCATCGGCCCCGCCTACCCCGACAAACGTTCGGTCGAGTCGCTTGCGTGGAAACAGCTGGAGCCTATCAACACCCGGTTGCAAACTCCCGAATCCGCGACTCCAATAATCGAGTTTATTGAGACAGTTTACCTGCCGATGGCGAAACAGTTCCTCCGCCCGTCCACTTACAGGAATTACAAAGTTGCTGAGTACGAGCGGCATTTCCGAGACCGATTAGGCAAACTACTGTAGCGGGACTTCAGGACCGCCCACGGACAACGTTTGATCTCGGCTTTCGCTCGGCCTCGGTAAAGATCTGAAGCCTACGGATTGGATGTTCCGGGGAGAACGACGCGGAACGTCTATGAACTTGCCGAATCTGGTACGCAGGACGATTGTCCCGCTGCTTACCAGGTGCTCGGTCTGCCACAATCGGAAGCACGACCATCCGAGCAGCCACGATTTTGTATTGGATGAGACAATTCCGAAGTGGAAGGGATGGCACTGTTTTCGCCGCTCTCTTGCGAGCAATCTTTATGAACTAGGTGTGCGACCGAAAGTCATCCAATCGATCTTGCGGCATTCAGACCTTGCGACAACGATGAATTTCTATGTGGAGACATCGGAAGCGGAATCGCGCGATGCGTTGGACAAACTGCTCGGCTTGGTGAAATAATGTTTGCAGGCCAACTTAGCTCAGCTGGTAGAGCACCTCATTCGTAATGAGGGGGTCCCGAGTTCGATTCTCGGAGTTGGCTCCAGAATTTTCCAGACACAATCCATCGTAATGAAAAGCAACCGTATGGGGTTGGTGTGGGCCGTTCGGTGCTGAAACACCGGGCGGTCCCGCTTACTTCTCTCGGCACAGCCCTGCCGCCGTTCTACAAGAAGCCGTGCCCTTCCTGGTTTACGATAAAATCGGTAACCCTCGTTCATCGCCAACGCCTGCAACTGATTCATGATCCGCGTGCGCATCTGCACCAACCGATGCCGGTGCCACAGCAGTTGCCTGAGATCCCGATTCTCTGGACTCGGTACCCAAATTTGCGGGAAGTTATTTTCCAGCATCAGCCTGCGTAAGAGTCGAGCATCCTCGCGGTCGTACTTCTGCTTCTTCACTCGCTTGGCCTTGATCTCCGCGGGATCGCCCATCCATACCTCGAACCCCAGCTCTGCCAGTAGCCGCTCGAACCAGCGTGAATACCAGGTAGCCTCCATGCCTACCCGCACGCAGATTCCTCGCTGCTTCAGGTCTCGATAGAATTTCTCTGCTTGCCCATCACTGTGGATCAGTTCCTGTTCACCACACTCACCCGTCGCTTCCATTAAAAATGCAACCGCCTGAAAGCTCGGGTGGTAATCTACGCCTATAATCATCATGTCTGGCTCCTTCCTCCCGGGCCTTGGTCGTCAACCAAAGTCTACTCGGGTCGGGGGAGCCAGCATTGTTATGGTGCAGCAACGCTAGCTGTCTTTCCAAAGGGTGAGAGTCCCTTCGACAGAACGGTCCAGTGACTGTCGTAGTTATACCCAGCGGCGAGAAGGGTGACCGACTCGTCGGAAGCCTGGAGGTAAAAGTCCCGGTGGCCGGAAGAACTCTGGTCAGATCTGCACAGGGGGCGAGCAACTTGGCAGGCCGTAGCAAAAGCGAACCAGGAAGCCCCGAAAAGCTGGCCCTGCGTGAAGCGGATTGCAGGATTGTTGGGAGAGCCGAGCCGCTCATAACATGGCGAAGGCCTATGTCGGAACCGCAAGCCTGGAACCAACCGGTTGCGATCTCCCTGGGGTCTTAGAGGACGGCATGTCAAGAAGGACGGGCAGCGAAAGCGTGGAACCACTCGGAGGTCGCCTAGGCGCAGTGTGCACAGCGAAGGCATCTGGTATAAGCCGCTAAGCGGTGAAGTCGGGATGCGCCTGCGAGTGGGACGGATGGGGCCGATTAAGCGTGGATGGACCGGGACAGAAGAACCCGGGCCGGAGCGAGGGCCCCTGGGGTAGAGCGGCAGAAGCCGCTCGAACGGAGGTGTTCCAGCGCACCACGTCCCCCGGCACAGAACGGGGATCCGACGAGGGCAGCGGGGAGCACGAAGGACGATGGCAAACCGACCGGCGCGAAGGTGCGCCGACCGGGAAGGCCCTGTCTGAAAAACCGGCCTTGAAGCCGTACTGGGGAAAACCCGCCGTACGGAATTTTAGGGAGGGCAATGGCAACGTCGGCATCATTCGAAGCCCGCTACGCGCCATTGCTCTACCCGACAAATCAAGTGAAAATCTCAGCCGCTTGTGATGTGTAATCGGTGCGGGTAAGAGCCCGCACGAGACAAATGCGGCTGTGTAGAAACGAGTGACTGCAGACGAGGCACTTGTCATCCGCAATACGATCTAGTGCAACCTGTCCAGTTGAGATAGATTTTCTGCGGAGGCTTTGAATGAACATTCTTGCTGCGATCAAACGCGAAGAGCGGAAGCTCGAAAAGCAATTACACAAAATACAGCACCAATTAGATGGTGTACGGGGAGCAGCGAAGGCGCTAGGACGTTCGACGGGCCGCGAACTGAAAAGCGTGAAGAAGCAAGTGATGTCCGCCGCTGTGAAGGCAAAGATTTCTAAAGCCGCCAAACGGCGATGGGCCAAAATAAAGGCGCAGGCGAAAAAAGTAGCGGGATAACCAAGAGGAGTCCTCAATTCGGGCCACAGGAACTAAAGTCAAAGTCCTAAATGCCCCAACGTCGTGCTATATTTGCGGCCCCTCGCCTTCCCTTGTGTGATGGAGGTTCCGCATGAGCGACAGATCATTCGAGTGGCAGAACGAACTTCAAGAAGTAGTGCACAGTCCAGATGCCCCTGATGCCTCAAGAAAAGTTGCGCATTTGCGAGATACATTGACAACTCGACTTCGCATCATGACCCCGGCAGATCATGATGAGCGCATGGCAATCAAACGCGCACTGTCCGTGCTCAGCGCAGCAAGACCGAAAAAGTAGAAACAAGGGTGAGCTAGTATTTCCGCAAGTAAATTGATCTGACGACCTCTTTGGGAAAGTCAATATTTATAATCCAGAAATCAGGACGATTGGCGAAGCCTGACCATCAATTTGGCGAGACGTGGCCTGTCTTGTTCGCTCACTGCTGTAAACTTCAGTGCCAGTCCACGACCGGGGTCTACACGCTTCACAACACCGTCGGCCCGGATTTGTCCTTCCTGGACCAAGAACTCCAGCTTAACTGTGGAACCCAAGTTCTTTGAAGCTCGTGTCTCGATAAACAAACCGCCCAAACTCATATTCCCAACTCGTGAGATGTCTTCATGTCCAGCACAGCGCCAATCGACCCAGACATTTGCGGGTGTCTCGACTCGTGAACTAGACCTTCTTGATGGGGTCGCAGGCTTTCTCAATATGGTAAACCGGCCTGCAGTCTTTCAGAGGGCGGAATAAAGACGTAAGCAGGACTCCGAGGGTGGGAACTAAATATTAAACTGAATTTCAAGAACTGCGAAGCGAAAACTCGTTAGCTGGCCGCGCTGAGGGGTGCTCATCCCGGCCCCGGCAATACCCATCGCCGCTACTGTCCCCACATTAGCGTTTGGGTATCGTCTGAGAGGAAAGGGAGTCCAACCGGGCGTTTGATATACGGCCCGTGGCGACGCCCAATGCATCCTTGAGATTCACGGTCGAAGCAATCTCCAGAGAAGAACCACAAGAACCACAAAAGCGACGAAATATCCGATACGAGTTATCACATCTCCAAGACGTGCCGCTCTCAATTCATCCACTGCGGCCCTCGCGGTTACACCGCTACTCTTCCCGATGTTTTCTATAGTTCCGCTTCCATTCCAGCTTGTTTTTGAGGATAAGGCTGATGATCACCGTCGCTAGCGACATGAGTACCGCACCAAAAATCATCAAAGTTTGGGTTGTGTCTGGCTTGGAAAAACCGTCATACAGAAGAACGCCACCGAGCACGAAAAACACGGAAGCGACGGCTAAGCCGAGGTTATCTAACATCTGGTCTCCATAGCTGTTAGCTTGATATAAGACGGAATTCGGTCGATAACGGTTACAACATATATAGCAAATCTAACTGCGGACAGGATGCCGCAGCCAGCTTCGTTGTGTGTGTTCCGCATCCAGAGCGATGATCGGATAATCGCTCAACCAATGCCGCCCCCAGATAATTGCGCTGCCTACGCTATCCAATATCTATTCACGTTTCGAGATGATATACGACAGTCCCGCTCATTGTAGGTCCCTATGCCCGGAACAGGTTCGGCCCCCGACAAGAATGGCTCGGTTTTGAGTATACAAATTGAGTGCCCTCGTTGTCGGGAGAAAATGCTTGTAGACGTAGGGTTGAACCCAGACACCCGGAATAATTCGGTTGAATGTCTCGCCTGCCGCAAAAGCTTTGTTGCTCTAGTTCCCGGAGCCATCGTCGGCGGGCCATTTTGATTCGCTAACTTATTGAATGAGCGAGTGGAACCTTCCGACCAGCGCTGGCATCTCAATGAATACAGCCCGCGGAGGATTCTATGTCGGGGACAAGTTCAACGTCCCTTCGACCTAAGCCGCACAGTTGTATGCAGGTTGCCTGTCCATACTGCCGCACGAAAATGACTGTCGATGTTGGGCTAACTAACGATACCCGCAAAGACTCCATTCAATGTCTAGGGTGTGACAAAGCGTTTGTTCCAGTTGTGCCCGGCCCGGTTGTTGGCGGACCATTTTTGTTGGATGACTAGCGTGAGCACAGAATTCCTTGAGCGTTTGGCCAGCCAACTCAAAGTTGGGAAGGACCCTGCGAGCCGACGTGCCATCGAGCGAATACTGGACGTAATCAAGAACAGCTATGAGCAAGGCAAATATGAAAGCCCCGTCGAAGCAGAAAGAGATTTTCGAGAATTGGTCGGACTTGGTGAGCACGACAAGTAGAGCGGGTCGATCACTTGCCTAGCTGCCTCTCGGCGCTTCAGTCTCTTCCTTAGAACTCCCGCAAAAATTCTAACCCCTCCTTCGTCACAGCTTTCTTTGCTCTAGAAGTGAAACACAATTGTGGAACACAATATTGTGTAAATGCATGAAAAAACTATACATAATTATACAAGACATGTGCCTTCGTAATCGGCAGGTCGCGAGTTCAACTCTCGCCCTCGGCTCCAGAAATCTCTTGTAGAATCAATAGGCTTTGTCCTGCCGAACCTGAATCTCTCTCAAAATTGGTGCAAGATTGGTGCAAGTTTCGAACTTTTGTTGATTCTAAACGCTTGTGAAGTTCCCCAGGGACTTGATGTCCGATAACCCGACTCAGGAGCTAGACGCTTCGACGCGGGTGCCAGGTATGGTCGATACGCTGGTCCAGTAGACTCGTCGTCGCGCTTCTGGCTTAATGAGCCCTAGTGCCGAATCGAAGCAACTATGAGAGCTGCAATCATTAAGGAGACCACGCACATGACCGCCCCCATCACGTCGAACACGCTGGGTGTCAACGTCTTTACCGCACCGGGAAAGGCAATGGTAGGCGAGCGGCCAAAGCCCTTCGGCGAAGCGCTCGGCTTTGACCCGATCACGTCGACTTTAATCTTCGGCGAGCACGACGCGGTGCTGGTAGACGCAATGATGACAGTGGCTGAGGCCGAGGCTCTCGCGGATTGGGTTGCTCTGCACAACCGCAACTTGGAGACCATCTATATAACGCACGCCCATTTCGACCACTTCTACGGTCTGGGCATTCTGCTCGACCGTTTCCCGGGCGCTCGGGCGATAGCAACGCCCAAGACGCTGAACGCCATGCAGACGTCTTTCACTCCCCCAGTGGAGCGGTTAGCCCGCCGGTGCTTTCCTGGGCAAGTGCCCACTAAGTTGGTTGCCCCTGAGTCCTATGAGCACGACACGTTCACTCTCGAGGGCCACGATTTGCGCATCATCGATCAGGGCCACACCGATAGTGCCGATACGACGTCTCTACACGTTCCATCGATCGGCCTGATCGTCGCTGGCGACGTTGTGTACAACCAATGCCGCATGTACGTCGGCGACACCACCCCCGAGAGCCGAAAGAATTGGATCGCGGCGCTAGACCGGTTAGCGGCGCTGAACCCGGCAATTGTTGTCGCCGGTCACAAGAAGCCTGGCGCGCCGGACTCTCCCTCGGCGATCCAAGACACCAAGCGTTACCTGCAGGACTTCGATCGGTTGCAGAAAACCGCGACGTCGGACAAGGAGCTGTTTGATCAGATGACGGAGCTATACCCGCATTGGGTAGCCAATCAGTCATGGTTAATGTTCGGATTCCCGAGCGGCTGATGTGAACGCTTGCTCGCGTATGATGGAAGTCAGGAGAAGAAGGAGAATGAGATTACGACATTGCAAGGGCTAGTACCCAATTGTCCAATTATCCGACTTATTAGGACTTGACCGCGTGGTCTGTCGATAACTTCCCGTTTGGCGACAAGTCGCCTGGGACTGTGAGAATGCTTTTGGGGGCCGAGCGTTAACCGTATTTGAGATCGGTGCTCTGTCCGACCTCGATGATGTAACCGTCCGGATCGCGGATGTAGCAGCGAATCTCGCCGTACTTGGCAATCGGTTCCGTTAGGAACTCGGCCCCTCGACTTTTCCACAATTCGTAGCACGCTTGAATATCCGCAACGCGGAAATTCATAAAGCTGTTGATGTGATTCGGGTCGGGGACGCTGAGCGTTACCGTCGGCTTATCCGGGGTCGGCCCGCCCCCGACGTTCAGAATCATCCAGATATTCGCAAGCTGAAGGTACGGAGGCGCGTTGCCGTCACCCATGGTCAGAATGCGAGCGCCGAAGACCCTTTCGTAGTAGCGAGCCGATCGCTCGACGTCGGCGACGGTGAGAAAATGCGCGATGCTCATCCCCTCTCGCGGGGGCATCTCATAGCTCTTCTGTTCGATTTGTACGCTGGTCATTGACGTCTCCAAATCCGACAAACGATGCTCATCTGCTGATTCCGGTTCCTTCATATTCATGCTATGCCGGTTGAGCCTGACAAGGAAAGTCAAAACAATTGGCGTTGGCTATGAGGGTTCGAGAGTTCTGAGTGTGTCACTGACAAACCTGGACGTAATCCTTAAGTCCCGATTAACTCGGCGGTCTCAATGGGTCGACGCAACACTAAGCTCAAAGTCTAACTGCCGGAGTCTCAAAGGCTAAAACCGCTTACAAGTGTTGAGTCAAACGGAACACTGCCCTGCTAGGTTCTGATTGAGTACAGCCCGACAGATGGGTTCTCTCGGGGAAGTGCTGTTGGATCAGGCTATTAGAAAGTGTTGCGTCGACCGGTGAGCTGGCATCGGTTACCGGTAAAGTGGAGTACTAGCCCTGAAGTCGCTGATGTGACCGTCCGATAGATTCACGGCGCCTGAGTTTTCTGCCGGACTTGCTTTCTAGCGACCAGGCGCGTTCGTGATAGTTCACTTTCGAATCCTGGAATTCCACGAGTTTAACTCTCGCCGTTGGCCCTAGAAATTTCTAAGCTCTTTTCTTTCAATCACTTCGTAAAACTGGTTCATTGGTTTACGCCGCTGGCGAGTATGCCGCCATCCACGATGAGCACGGATCCCGTGGTGTAACTGGCCGCGTCCGATGCGAGGTAGACGGCGGCTCCGGCGAGCTCCTCAACTTTCCCAAAGCGTTTCATGGGTGTGCGCATGAGCCATTCGTTGCCGCGCGGCGTGCCGTCGAGCAGCTTTTCATTCAGCGCGGTGCGGAAGACGCCGGGGGCGATGGCGTTCACGCAGATGCCGTGCGGCGCCCATTCAATGGCCAGCGACTGCGTCAGCGAAGCGACCGCGGCTTTGCTGGCGGAGTAGGCGGCTACCTGGAGCATGCCAAGAAAAGAGCCAATGGAGGCGATGTTGATGATTCTTCCGTATCGACGTTCTATCATGTGCGGGCCGAAAATCTGGCAGGTGCGCAGAATGCCGGTGAGATTTGTTTCGAGAATGTCGTTCCAGTCTTTTTCGGAGAAATCGATGGTGGGGGCCTTCTTCGTCCGCCCGGCGGAGTTCACGAGGATATCGACTTTGCCGAAGTCCTTCACGGCCGCGTTGAGCACTCCTTGTAGCGAGGCGCGGTCGGTGACGTCCGAAGTGGCGCGAAGGGAGCGGCGACCTAGCGCTTCGATTTCGCGTGCCGTGGATTCGACTTGGTCGAGGCGCCGCGACGTCGGCGCAACGTCGGCGCCGGCTTCGGCCAGGCCGAGCGCGATCGCTCGGCCGATGCCGGAGGTGCCGCCGATGACAACTGCTGATTTGCCTGTCAGATCGAGCTTGCCGTATCCCATGATTTATTTCTCCGAGTTAAGATTCCTTCTCCGATCATCGCGTGTGGCGCCGCTGCTGCGCCATTTCCTTCGCACTACCAGTCGAACATCGTGCCGTCCAACTTTCTGTTTATTGGCAAATAGGCGCGCTCATAAGGAAACATCGCCGCAAGCTTCTCGTTGTAGTCGACGCCCAAACCGGGGGCGTCTCCGGGATGAAGGAAGCCGTCGTTGAAAGAATACGAGTGCGGAAAAACTTCGTCGGTTTCCTTCGTGTGGAGCATATATTCCTGGATTCCAAAATTATTGACGGAGATATCGAAATGAAGCGTAGCAGCCAGAGACACGGGCGACAGATCCGTGGCGCCATGGCAGCCGGTGAGGACGTGATACATCTCCGCGAGGGACGCGACTTTTTTGAGGTGAGTGATGCCGCCGCTGTGGACGGTGGCCATTCGAATGTAGTCGATCAATTGCTCGGTGATGACGGTCTTGGCGTCCCAAATCGTATTGAAGACTTCACCTAGAGCAAGTGGCGTGGTGGTATGTTGGCGAACAATGCGAAAGCCTTCCTGGAGCTCTGCGGTAACGGCATCTTCGAGCCAGAAGAGGTGATACGGCTCAAGGCTCTTGCCTAGGCGGGCCGCTTCGATCGGGGTGAGGCGGTGATGCGCGTCGTGCAGGAGATGAACGTCATCGCCAAACTTGAGGCGTAGAGACTCGAAGAGCTTTGGGACATGCAGCAGATATTTTTCGGTGGACCAGAGATTCTCGGGAGGAAGACCTTTTTCCGCTGGCTCGTAGTAGAGCTTGTCTTTTGCGACGCCGTAGGTTGAGGCGATGCCGGGAATTCCTGATTGCGCGCGAATGGCGAGGTAGCCCATGGCGGCGTATTTGGCGACTTCATCGATGGTTTCTTCGATGTTGCGGCCGTTGGCGTGGCCGTAGACCATGACGCCGTTGCGGCTCTTTCCGCCGAGAAGGTTGTAAAGCGGAGTGTTGAGAGCTTTGCCCTTGATGTCCCAGAGAGCGATGTCGATGGCGCCGATGGCAGCCATGGTCACAGGGCCGCGGCGCCAGTAGGCACCGCGATAGAAATATTGCCAAATATCTTCGGATTGAAAGGGATCGCGGCCGATAAGGCAGGGAATTAGATGCTCGGAGAGATAGGCTGCAACGGCCATCTCGCGGCCATTGAGCGTCGCATCACCGAGGCCGTAAATGCCCTGATCGGTGTACACCTTGAGCGTGACGAAATTTCTGCCGGGCGAAGAGATCAATACCTTTGCGTCTGTGATCTTCACCGATCCTCCTCAAGTTTCAATCGGTCTTTCCTGCTCGGCTTCGCTACTTGCGACCCCGCTTGCCAACAGCATGCGCGGTAGAGTTCATATCCGCCGGACGAGGCCTTGATCCGTAGCTTTTGTATTTCGCACTAGGAGCAGCACAAGAATCATCCCGACGAACGGAATCAGACCAGCGATGATCATAAGCGGGTCGAACAAGTGTGTCCCCGTCGCAACACGCGCATCGGAAAGATGGCCCGCTAATTCAAAAACGACGATCGTGCCGAGCGCGGCTCCCGTCCCGCTCAGTCCGCTGACGGTCGCCACCGATTCGTTTTTGTAAAGGTCAGAAGGTAACACGTTGGCGATGGTCGTGAAAGATGCGTAGGAAAAAGTGGCGAGGGCGAAGAGAAGCGTAAGCCAGTAGAGGTTCACGGTAAATATGGTGGGAATGAGCAGGGCCACGCCGCAGCCGCCGAAAACCACAAGCGCTTTGCGCGCGTTTCCCACAGACCAGCCTCGCTTGATCAAAAGACCGGAAAGCCAGCCGCTGAAAAAATTGCCTAGATCAGCCGCGATGAAAGGAATCCAGACGGCGATCAAGCCGCTCTTAAGAGCGATCCCTTTGGCGACGAGATAGATAGGAAACCAATCGGCGATGAAGAACCAGACTGGGTCGGTGAAGCTCCTAGCAATGATGGTTCCCCAAGTTTGCGGCAGCTTGAGAAGATCGCGCCAGCGCGGCGGTGTTATTGAGAGTGGCTCATCCTCTTTGTGGTCGCTCAGGATCATCTGCCGCTCGCCGATACTTATGCGTGGATGGTCTTGCGGTAGGTGATAGAGCCAGCGCCAAACGATAAGCCACAAGAATCCTAGCAGGCCAGGAACGATAAATGCGGGACGAAGGCCCCAGCGAAAGTACAGCCAGGGGATAATGAACGTCGCTACAGCTCCGCCAATCGAAGAGCCGCTATCGAAGAGCGCAGTAGCCAAGCCGCGCTCGTGTTTTGGAAACCACTCCGAAACGGCCTTGGTTGCGCCGGGCCAGTTACCGGATTCCCCAAGCCCAAGGAAAAAACGGAATCCCATGAAGGAGTAGAGCCCTCTGGCTAGCGGAGTGAGGACAGAAACAATCGAATACCACAGGACCGTAAACGTGAGCCCGCGCTTTGTTCCAATGCGATCCATCAGTCTGCCGTTCAGAGTTTGTCCGATGGAATAGGCTACGCGGAACGCGATCACCAGATTGGCGTAGTCTGTGTTGGTCCAGTGGTAGTCCAGTTTGAGATAGGGTGCGAGCAGGGAAAGCGTTTGGCGATCGATATAATTGATGACGGTCGAAGCGAATAGGAGTGCGCCAATCCACCAGCGCAGTGAAGGAATGGTGCGGACGCCTTGAGAGCTTAGTTTTGGACTCCTTGCTTCTCCGTCAATGCCCATTAGGGAGCGGTTTCCGTAGAACGTGGTCTAAACGAATCAGAGAGTCTACATCAGCGCCAGTGGCAGGGAAATTGGATTTGGAGGCGCCACTTCTTTCTTTTCCGGTTAACGCTTTTTGGTATAGTGCCTCCCACGATGCCAGTCGAATCTTCGAGCGCGCCGGCGTCTCACCGCGTTGCGCTCACTGGAAATCAAATACGCGGGTTCTGGGCCGCGTGGGGTGGATGGACTCTCGACGGCATGGATTCATTCATCTACGCGCTCGTTCTTTTGCCTTCGCTTCGTGAACTTCTTCCTCGTTCCGGCATCGCCGCAACCAAAGGCAATATCGGCTACTACGGCGGCTTGCTTTTCGCACTTTTCCTGATTGGCTGGGGACTCGCATTCTTGTGGGGACCCGTGGGCGACAAGTTCGGCCGCGTTCGCACACTGATGCTGACCATCGTGTGGTACTCGATTTTTACGTTTCTCAGCGCTCTCGTCACCAGCGTCTGGCAGTTGGCGATTCTTCGCCTCCTCGCAGGAATCGGGATCGGCGGCGAGTGGGCCATGGGCGGCACGTTTGTTGCGGAAGAATGGCCGGAAAGCCGCCGCCGCGCCGGCGCGGGCTACATGCACACGGGCTATTACGTCGGCATATTTCTTGCCGCGATCGCTAACTACGCCATCGGCAGCCACTACGGTTGGCGTGCCATGTTTGCCGTCGGAGGCGTGCCGGCGCTTCTCTTGGCTTGGGTGCGGCACGGCGTCACGGAACCCTCGCGCTGGTCCGCAAAGGTCGAGGTTGTACGGTCCTGGCAGATCTACCGGCCCTTCGCGGCACTTTTCTCGCCCGCTTTGCGTCGCCGCACCATCTTGAACTCACTGTTTATGCTCGCTTCGATAAGCGGTCTTTGGGCCGGAACGGTCTATGTTCCTGCAGCGGTAACTTCGCTTGCGGAAGCCGCGGGCCGCGTTGGACCGCAAGCCGCACAGCTTGCTTCCCGCAGCACTATGCTTGTGGCGTTCGCTACCATTCTGGGATGCTTGGCAATGCCCTGGCTCGCGGAACGGCTTGGCCGTCGTGGCGCGCTCGGCTTTTTCTTTACGCTGATGATGGTGTTCATCGCACTCACGTTTGGCAAAGTCTTCTATCTCGGCCCCACCGCTCTCCCGTGGTTTTTTGTGTGCTTGTTTTTCCTCGGTTTGGGCGGCGCGAATTTTGCGGTTTACACGCTTTGGCTCCCAGAGCAATATCCCACGGAGTGTCGCGCAAGCGCTTTCGCGTTTTCCACGTCCTTTGCACGTTTTGGCGGAGCGGCGATCACATTTCTGGTCGGAAGCGGAGTGCAGCGCTACGGCTCTCTCGGAATTCCAGTCGCTATCACCGCGCTGGCCTTTGCCGTCGGTCTTCTGTTGATTCCTTTTGGAGCCGAAACTCGTGGACAAATGTTGCCTGCGTAACACCGAAACTCTTTGGCTACAATGAGAGTCCGTCAACTCCAGATTGGCAAAGGCTCATCGAGTGCAAATAACGGACGCCGCCGTTAATTCCAAATCGAACGCACGTCACGCCGTGCTCGCCGGTTTTTTTGGATGGACACTCGATGCTTTCGATTTTTTTGTCGTCGTCTTCCTGTATGACGTCCTCGCTCGTCAATTCGGCGTATCCAAAAAGGACGTCATCTTCACCACCTTTGCCACGCTCGCCATGCGCCCTGTGGGGGCAGTGATTTTCGGCCTGCTAGCAGATCGCTACGGCCGGCGCAAACCGCTGATGGCGAACGTCATCTATTTTTCGTTAATAGAGCTCTTATGTGGTTTTTCGCCGAACTACACTTTTTTTCTCGTCATGCGAGCTCTGTTCGGCATCGGCATGGGAGGCGAATGGGGTGTTGGCGCGTCACTCACGATGGAAGCTGCTCCGGTGCGCTGGCGCGGCATCCTCAGTGGAATCTTGCAGAGCGGCTATTCGATCGGCTATCTGCTTGCTGCGCTGGCGGCGCGTTTTCTTCTGCCGGCTTGGGGATGGCGCCCGATGTTCTGGATTGGCGCATTGCCCGCGCTGCTCGCGCTCTACATCCGCACGAAGGTTCCGGAGTCGGAAGCGTGGAAGCAAAATCGCGCTACCAGCACGGGGCAAGTTTTGCGCACGGTGATGCTCGACTGGAAACGCTTTCTCTACCTGGTCGTGCTTATGACCTTCATGATGTTCATGTCGCACGGCACGCAGGATTTGTACCCGGATTTCTTGAAGGAAGTTCATCACCTTTCGGCAGCCGTGGTCGCGAACATCGCAATTGTTTACAACATCGGGGCTGTCGTCGGCGCAATTATCTTCGGGCATCTCTCGCAAGTCGCCGGCCGGCGCAAGAGCATGATGGCGGCCATGGGACTTTGTTTGGTCATTATTCCTCTGTGGGCGTTTGGCGGGAGTTTGGCTGTTCTCGTTATCGCTCCGTTTGTAATGCAAATGGGAGTGCAAGGCGCATGGGGCGTAATCCCTGTGCACTTGAATGAAATGTCCGCGGATGCGGCACGCGGATTGATGCCTGGGCTTACCTATCAATTGGGAATTCTGTTCGCATCGCCCACGAATAACATTGAGTACGCTTTGCGCGACCGCGTGGGGTACCAGTGGGCTATCGCCGGTTTTGAAGTCGTGACGATTCTTACGCTCGCCGTCCTCCTGCTGCTTGGTACGGAGCGCCACGGGCGAAGTTTCGTGCGAGATCCGCTCAAAGATCCGGCGTTAGCTGCGGATTAGCTTGGCCGCCCCAGGCAATCCGCTCCAGTTAGCTCGATAATCGACTTCGAGCTTGGCGTATGCGCCCGCTTCTAGTATTTTCCAATGCGCGAATTAATACACTCACGGCAGGCAACGGATGGGTCTCCGCAGAACGTCAGATAGTATTGGAAAGCACGCGATCGACGATGAATGTTCGACAACTCTTTGATCTCACTGGACGCACGGCGATCATCACCGGCGGTTCCATTGGTCTAGGCCGCCAAATGGCGGAAGGCCTGGCGGAAATGGGCGCCAATCTCGTGCTCTGCGCTCGCAAGAAAGAACGTTGCGAGCAGGCTGCCGCCGAATTGCAGAACCTCGGAGTGAAAACGCTGGCATTAGCCTGCGATGTCAAAAATCCCGCCGAGGTTCAGTCCGTCATCGAAGCGGCTATGTCTCAATTCGGGCGCATAGATATCCTCATTAACAACGCGGGAACTTCGTGGGGCGCGCCCGTCGAAGAGATGCGCCTCGAACAATGGAACAAAGTGATCGAGACGAATCTGACCGGCACTTTTCTTTTCTCGCAAGCCGCCGGAAGGTTTATGACCTCCCAGCGGCGCGGAAAAATCATCAATATCGCTTCGGTTGCGGGCATCCACGGGGCTCCGCCGGAATTTCAAGCCATCGGCTACCACGCCAGCAAAGGTGGCGTCATTGCTTTCACTAAAGACCTGGCATGCAAATGGGGTATCCACAATATTCAGGTAAACTCAATTGCTCCGGGCTGGTTTCCTACGAACATGTCCCAGGTCGTGATAGAACGAAACAAGGAAGAATTTTTGAAGAAAATCCCGTTGCGGCGATTCGGCAATGACCACGATTTAAAGGGCACGGCCGTTTTTCTCTCTTCCGACGCCTCCGATTACGTCACCGGGCACGTTCTGGTCGTCGATGGAGGGCAAACCGCCTAAACGGCGCTGGATTCCACATGAATATTCCTCTCACACCACTTCGATGTTTGCGATACGCAGAAGAGCAATTTCCGCGCAGAACCGCTGTCGTTTGCGGCGATCTGCGATTCACGTACGCAGAATTTGCGAAGCGTGCCGCACTGCTAGCGGGCGCATTGCGCGCAGCCGGCGTGAAGCCCGGCGATCGCGTCGCTTTCCTCAGCATGAACTGCCATCGTTTGCTCGAAGCCTACTACGGCGTTCTCGACGCTGGCGCGATTCTGCTTCCCCTGAATATCCGGCTCGCGCCCCATGAGCTCGCTTTTATTTTGAATGACGCCGGAGCAAAGGTTCTCTTTCTCGAGAAGGATTTTCTCCCTACAGTCGAGTCCTTCCGGCAGAGTGCCACGACCGTAGAAGCTTTCTATCTTTTAGACGGCACGCCTCAAGCAGATTGGCTCGCGCGAAAAAACTACGACGAACTGCTCGCCTCCGCTTCGCCCTACCGCACCGACATCATGGACGTCGACGAAAACGCCGTCTCCGAGATTTTCTACACCAGCGGCACCAGCGCCACTCCCAAAGGCGTGATGCTGACGCATCGCAATATTTATATGCACGCTCTCTACGCCTGCCTTACCGACGACCCTACGGCCGACGCCGTTCAGCTCCACACTATTCCTCTCTTCCACGCCAATGGCTGGGGCACGCCGCACGCCCTGGCTTTGACTGGTGGAAAACACGTAATGCTCCAGCGCTTCGAAACCGCGCGCATTTTCCGGCTGATCGAACAGGAGCGCGTGAGAAATATGTGTCTTGTGCCGGCCATGGCCACGGCTCTCGTTAATTGCCCCGAGCGCACAAAACATGATTTGAGCAGCTTGCGCCTCATCAATATCGGCGGAGCAGCATCGTCTCCGACTCTGGTCCGCGAAGTGGAAGAAAAACTTGGCGCATCGTGCCGCTCAGGCTACGGCCTCACGGAAACCTCGCCCACACTTTCGATTTCCAGAATGAAGCCCGGTCTCGATTGGCAGGGCGAGCAAAAATTCATCGGCCAGGCCATGACCGGATATGCAATTCCCGGCGTTGAGCTTCGCGTCGTCGATGCCAACGACAAAGATGTGCTTCACGACGGCAAAAATATTGGCGAAATCGTCGCCCGGAGCGATGTTGTGATGGAGGGTTATTGGGGGCAGCCGCAAGCCACCGCCGAAGCCATGCGCGGCGGATGGTTTCACACCGGCGATATGGCGACGATCAATGAGGAAGGCTACCTCCTCGTCGTCGACCGGAAGAAAGAGATCATCGTCAGCGGCGGCGAAAATATTTCCTCGCTGGAAGTGGAAAAGGCGCTTCTCGCCCATCCGGATGTATATGAGGTTGCCGTCGTTCCCGTTCCGGATGCGAAATGGGGAGAAGTGCCGAAAGCTCTGGTTGTCTTGAAGCCAGGCGCAAAAGCCACGGAAGCAGAATTGCTCGATTTCTGCCGGGGCCGCATCGCGCACTACAAAGCGCCTCGCTCCGTTGAGTTTTTCGACAGCTTGCCAAAAACGGGCACGGGGAAAATCCTGAAGAGGGAACTGCGCAAAAAATATTGGGGCGGGCAGGACACGATTCGACCCGAATTTGCCAGGCGTAAGTGAGAAGTCTTATAAATGAGGCTTAAGTCTGCGCGGTGTCAGCGGGCGCGTGTTTGCGCATAACTTAAGAGGCTTTATCCGAGAAAGAGCGGCCAACCATGAGCGACTTAGTTCAACTTACGAAAGATAACGGCATTGCTGTCATCACCATCAACAATCCCCCGGTGAACGCGCTGAGTCCCGGCGTGCCGGAAGGCATTTCCGCCGCGATCGAGCAGATCGACAAAGACGATTCTGTGAAAGCGGCGGTGCTCATTGGCGGCGGCAAAACTTTCGTCGCCGGCGCGGACATCAAGGAATTTGGCAAAATCACTTCCGGCAAGGCCGGTGGCGGATTGGAATTGCCGGCGCTCCTTTTGAAAATCGAAGATTGCCGCGTGCCTGTCGTCATGGCTGTTCACGGAAGCGCCTTTGGTGGAGGCCTCGAACTCGCCATGTCTGGCCACTATCGCGTGGCGGTGGCTGCGGCGCAAGTGGGCCAGCCGGAAGTAAAGCTGGGCCTTATTCCCGGTGCGGCCGGCACGCAGCGTTTACCGCGCCTCGCAGGAGCCGCCAAAGCCGTCGAAATGTGCGCGGACGGGAATCCCATCAAGGCCGCTGACGCCCTGAACGCGGGCATCATCGATCGCTTGATCGATGGCGACCTGTTATCCGGCGCCATCGCGTTTGCACGGGAACTCGCAGATAAGCCCGTGCGCAAAACACGCGAACGCAACGACAAACTCGGTTCGGCAGAACAAAACACTCCGATCTTTGCCGCCGCGCGCGAAAACGCTAGCAAGAAACAGCGTGGCATGACCGCGCCGCTCGCAGCCATTGAAGCCGTCGAAGCCGCCACAAAACTCCCGTTCGAAGAAGGTTGCAGACTCGAACGCAGGCTTTTCATGGAGTGCCTCTTCTCCGATCAATCGAAAGCGCTTATTCATGTTTTCTTCGGCGAGCGCGAAGTCGCCAAGATCCCCGACATTCCGAAAGACACTCCGCTGATCCCCGTGAACTCGGCCGCAGTCGTCGGAGCGGGAACGATGGGTGGTGGCATCGCCATGGTCTTAGCGAACGCCGGCATCCCCGTTCTCCTGAAAGAAGCCGATCAGGCGGCGCTCGACAAGGGTCTTGCGAACATCCAGAAAAATTATGCGACCTCGGTGAAGCGCGGCCGCTTCACGCAAGCTTTCGTTGACGAGCGGCTCAAGCTGATTCAACCAACTCTCAGCTACGATGCTTTCGCTAACGCCGACTTGGTGATCGAAGCCGTATTCGAGGGCATGGCGCTGAAAAAAGAAGTCTTCGCCGAACTCGATCGCGTCTGCAAACCCGGCGCCATCCTTGCGAGCAACACATCGACCTTGAACATCGACGAAATCGCTTCCTCGACTTCCCGTTCGCAATCGGTGATTGGCACGCATTTCTTCAGTCCTGCCAACGTGATGCGTCTGCTCGAAATCGTCCGCGGCAAAGCCAGCAGCAAGGAAGTCATTGCCACTTGCATGCAGCTCTCAAAAAAAATCGGCAAGATCGGCATCTTGGTGGGGAACTGTCGCGGCTTTGTTGGAAACCGCATGTTCCATCCCTATGTCCGCGAGTCCGTTTTTCTCTTGGAAGAAGGAGCCAGTGTCGAAGCGGTTGATTCTGCGCTCTATGATTTTGGAATGGCCATGGGCCCACTTGCGGTTGGCGATCTCGCTGGTCTCGATGTCGGCTGGCGAATCCGTAAGGAGTATCGTCACCTGGAAAAGCCCGGGATTCGGCAAGCCTTTGCTGGAGACAATCTCTGCGAGATGGGCCGCTACGGCCAAAAAACCGGCGCCGGTTGGTACAAGTACGATGAGAACCGCCGTGCGATTGCCGATCCGGAGGTCGCGCAGTTAGTCCGCAAATGGGCCGCCGAAGGCGGAATTCCACAGCGGGAAATTTCCAAAGAAGAAATTGTCGATCGCTGCGTCTACGCACTCGTGAATGAGGGCGCGCGCATTCTCGAGGAAGGATATGCACTGCGGGCGGTGGATATCGACATTATTTACCTGAACGGCTACGGCTTCCCGGCGCATCGCGGCGGACCGATGTGGTACGCCGATACTATCGGCCTGAAAAACGTTTTCGATCGCGTTGAAGAATTCCAAAAGCAGCACGGCGAACTTTGGGAGCCGGCTCCGCTTCTGAAGCGCCTAGCGGAAGAAGGCAAGAAGTTTGCTGATTTCAACAAGGAGCAGAGCGCAACCGCCTGACGCAACAGAAATCCGGAGCGATTCGGACGCATTTCTTTTCTCTTAGTTCCTATCTCCTAATTGAGTCGCGGTTTCTTCGGGTGACGCATGGGACGCGTTTTTCTGGTTCGCCACGCACAAGCTTCTTTCCTTGAGCCGAATTACGACAGGCTCTCCGCCACTGGCGAAGCCCAGTCACGAATACTCGGAGAGTATTGGGCTCGTCACAAAGTAGTATTCGATCGTATCTGCAGCGGCCCGCGCGTCCGCCATCGCGATACAGAAAAGGGCGTGCGCGAGACCTATGCCAAGCATAACCTGGCCTTTCCAGAATCGATCGTGCTCGATGAATTTGACGAATTCCAGGGTGACGTTGTGCTGGAAAAAAGCCTGCCGCAGCTTTGCGAGACCAACACTCACATTCGAGATCTCGAGGCCGCGGTTAAAACTGCAAACAGCCCGCCGCAGCGCCGCAGAAACTTCCAAAAACTCTTCGATACGGTCGTCACCATGTGGGTCAACGGAGAATTGGCCGTCCACGGCGTCGAATCCTGGGAGGCGTTCATCGCCCGCGTCAATCGCGGTCTCTCACAATTTCTGTCCACGGCAGAGAAGAACGAAACCTGCGCCATCTTTACTTCCGGCGGCCCTGTCGCGGTCTCGGTGCAGCGGGCCTTGCGACTTTCACCGAAGGACACACTGCAAGTGGCGTGGATGCCGCGCAATTGCTCCTATAGCGAATTTTTGTTTTCAGTGGATCGCTTCACGCTGAGCACGTTCAATTCGTTTCAGCACCTGGATGATCCCGCGTTGCTGACTTATCGATAGAGAAAAAGCGCGAGATAACATGGCTGGCCTTCAAGATCAAACAACTGCCGTTCGGCCGGGAGAGGAGCTCGATCTCGCCAAGCTGGAACCTTTCCTTCGCGCGCATTTTCCGAACGAATCCGGAGCCCTAATCGTCCGCCAATACCCGAGCGGCCATTCGAACCTTACGTATTCGCTCCAAATCGGTTCGCGCGAAATGATTCTTCGCCGGCCTCCCTTCGGAAGCAAAGTCAAAACCGCCCACGATATGGGCCGTGAATATCGCGTACTCTCAAAACTTCAAGTCCACTATCCTCCAGCCCCACATGTGCTTCTCTTTTGTGACGACCTCTCCGTGCTCGGCGCGCCGTTTTATCTGATGGACCCCATTCAAGGCGTCATTCTTCGCAGGGATGTTCCGCCCGACGTAAACTTTTCTCCCGAGACAGCAAGACGTGTTTGCGAATCTTTTCTCGATAATCTCGCGCTCCTTCACGGCCTCGATTACAACGCAGTCGGCCTCGCGGATTTAGGCAAGCCACAGGGCTATCTCGAACGCCAAGTACGGGGCTGGATCGAACGCTACCACGGCTCTAAGACACATGACATTCCGGAAGTCGAAACTATCTCAAATTGGATTCAGAAGCACATGCCTTCGTCCAGCGGTGCCGCTCTCATTCACAACGACTACAAGTACGACAATGTCGTTCTCGACCCCCATGATCTCACCAGAATTATCGGCGTCCTGGATTGGGAGATGTGTACGATCGGCGATCCGCTCACCGATCTTGGCTCCGCGCTGGCTTATTGGGTGGATGCCAGCGATCCTCCAGAGATTCTCGAAACCCGCTGGGGACCGACAACCTATGCCGGCAGCTTGACGCGCGCCCAACTCGTCCACCGGTATGCGCAAAAAACAGGCCGCGATGTATCCAACATGGCTTTCTACTTGGTCTTCGCGCGCTTCAAAATCGCAGTGATCGTCCAGCAGATTTATTACCGCTATCATCAAGGTCTGACCCACGATGAACGCTTCGCAACCATGCCGCAACGCATCAAACTCTTGTTACGCGCCGCTCTGCGAACTGCCGAAACGGGCGCAATCTGACACCTCTTTTTGTGATGCTGTTTATTTCTGAAAGTCACAACGAGCAAATTGCGGCAGGTATCTTGTAGGGGCGCAGCATGCTGCGCCCCTACTTCTCCAGCTCACTCGCCAAGATGATTTGTCAGTGGTAGTACCGCACAATGGATTCCGCAACGCAACACGGCTTCTCGCTACCTTCGCTCTCAACCGTCACAGAAAATGCAGCCTCGTACGTTCCAGGAACTTCTTTGACACTCAGCAGAGTGACGCGCGCGCGAATCTTCGAGCCCGCGCGTACCGGAGAAGGGAAGCGAACCCGATTCAGACCATAGTTGATCGCCATTCCAACCGCACTTTGCACTTGAATCACGTCTTTCATAAAGCGGCTAATCAACGACAGCGTCAAAAACCCATGCGCAATCGTCGTCCCAAATGGTGATTCTCTTGCCGCTCGTTCGCGATCCAGATGGATCCATTGCCGGTCTTCGGTCGCTTCAGCGAATTGCGCGATACGCTCTTGCGTAACGGTGAGCCATTCACTCACACCAATTTCTTTTCCCACAAATTGCTTCAGAGAATCCGGTGTTTCCACAATGACTGGTGCCACATTGCCTTTCAAGAAGACCGCCGCTTCATCTAGGTCTAATTTGGTTTAATCCGAATGCTTCTGCGTCCGTGCCTTCTCCCACTTTCGCAGCTCCGATTTCGCGATCGATTCCACGTGCACTTCATCGGGCCCGTCGGCCAGCCGCAAAGTCCGCACATTCGCCCACGCACCCGCCAGAAATGTATCCGCGGAGACTCCCGCTCCTCCGTGCGCTTGAATGGTCCGGTCCAAAACTCGCAGCGCCATGTTTGGCGCAACAACCTTGATCATCGCGATCTCTGCGCGCGCTTCCTTGTTTCCGACAATGTCCATCATGTAAGCAGCTTTGAGCGTCAGCAGTCGCGCCTGTTCAATTTCCATGCGCGATGCAGCGATATCGGCGCGAATTGTTCCTTGTTCCGCGATCGGTTTTCCAAACGCCACGCGCGCCTGTACGCGCTTGCACATCGCTTCCAGCGCGCGCTCTGCCACTCCAATGCATCGCATGCAGTGATGAATGCGTCCGGGCCCGAGTCGTCCCTGGGCAATCTCAAATCCGCGCCCCTCGCCCAGCAGCATGTTTGACGCGGTAACGCGCACGTTTTCGAACGAGATCTCTGCGTGCCCGTGCGGGGCATGGTCATATCCAAACACTGTGAGCAGCCGCACGATCTTAACGCCAGGCGTATCCAGCGGCACCAGAATCATCGATTGCTGTTTGTGCGTCGCAGCCGCCGGATCGGTTTTGCCCATGAAAATCGCGATCTTGCAGCGTGGGTCTCCCGCCCCTGAGGTCCACCACTTCCTCCCATCAATTACGTACTCGTCTCCTTCTTTCACGATGCTGGCGCGAATGTTTGTAGCGTCCGACGAAGCCACTTCCGGCTCCGTCATGGCAAAGCACGACCGAATCTCGCCCGCGAGCAGAGGCTTCAGCCATTTCTCTCTTTGCTCCGGCGTCCCGTAGCGCGCCAGCACTTCCATATTTCCCGTATCCGGAGCGGAGCAATTGAACACTTCCGCAGCCATCACGCTTCGCCCCATGATCTCGCACAGCGGCGCGTATTCCAGATTCGTCAGTCCCGCTCCGCTTTCATCATTGGGCAGAAAAAGATTCCAGAGCCCAGCCGCACGTGCCTTTGGTTTTAGCTCTTCGATGACTCGTGTCGGCTTCCACCGCTCGTGTTCAATTTCTTCCTCGAACCGCCGCTCATTCGGATAGATGTGCTCGTCCATAAAAGCCTGCAAGCGGCGTTGCAGCTCTTTCGTCTTCTCGCTGAATTCGAAATTCACGCTTTCCGCCTTTTCGCCAACAAACTACCCAGCCCGCTCTGCCAAAAGGTCAATCGTCCCGCCTGCTGCGAACTATTCGTGGCCGCTTGATCTGCCGCGTGGTATAGCTTTCCATAAGTTCGCATGCTGGCCGCGATTATATACGACATCGCCTTTTCGAAAGGGCATCAAGCCAGTCCGCGCGATGCGGGGAGATGCTTTCATCATGAAACTGAACGTCAATCTGGTTCTCGCAATTGTTTTTATTTTTTTCGGTTTAAAGGGCAACTCTGGCGCCAAGCCCGTTTCTAATTGGTTGTCCGTACCCCACGCCAAGCTTTGTGTTACGGAAGGGGCGCTCGAGCAATCCTCTGGCTACCGCATGTCTGTAAACGTGCCCAAAATGCGCGCATTCGTCACCGTTGCGACCACGCAAGATGTTGAAGCCCGTTTCACCTATCTTGGCCTAGTCCTAGGAGAAAAGCCGCTAGGCTCTGGCGAGATGCGCCGCCAGTTTGGCCTCAAGCTTCGCGCCCAGGACCCTTGCAATCTTGTTTACGCGATGTGGCGCATCGAGCCGGAGTCCAAACTCGTCGTCTCCGTAAAGTCTAATCCCGGACAGCACACCAGCGCAGAATGTGGCAACCGCGGCTACCGCAACATCAAGCCCGTCCACAGTTCACCCGTCCCGCTCTTGCGTCCCGGCGCCACGCATACATTGCGCGCCGAGATGAATGGCCCCGAAATGCGCGTCTACGCAGATAACAATCTCGTGTGGGAAGGAAGTGTCGGGCCTGAAGGAGGAAGTCTCAACGGCCCGGTAGGCATTCGTTCCGACAACGTTCGGTTGGAACTCGAACTCCGCGCCGGCCAGGCAACCGGCGCTCATCCTGATTACCAACTGGCCTGTCGTCCCGGTTCAAGCGAAGGCGAGTAATTTCCAGCTTACGCAGGCAGTCAGAGCCTGTGTTGTGCTCCCTCCGCTCTAATAGCTAAACTTCGATAAGTTGAATCGATTCCCGATCACGAGGCGCCCACTTGAGCGAACCAAAGTCCCCGAAAAACATTCCGTCTGAACCACTGATTCGCAACGTCTCCGACACCGCCCGCTGGGTCGCCGTCTATCGCGCGCGAGAGACCGAGCGACCCGATGCACATTTCCGCGATCCCTTCGCACGCCGCCTCGCCGGAGAACGCGGCGAACAAATCGCCAAGTCCATGCCCCTCGGCCGCGACAACGACTGGAGCATGATCACGCGCACCGTTCTCGGCGACCAATTCATTAACGAGCAAGTCCAGCAAGGCGCCGACATGGTCATCAACCTCGCCGCCGGCCTCGACGCGCGCCCCTACCGGATGAAGCTTCCGGCTACTCTCAAATGGGTCGAAGTCGATCTCCCCGAAATCCTCGACTACAAAGAAGAAATTCTTCGCGACGAAAAACCCGTCTGCTCCCTCGAACGCATCCGTCTCGACCTATCCAACGTCACCGCGCGCCGCGAACTCCTTGCCGAACTCGGCCGCCGCTCCAACAAAGCCCTCATCATCACGGAAGGTCTGCTGATCTATCTAACCGCCGAGGACGTCGCTGGCCTTGCCAAAGACCTTGCCGCTCCTCCCAGCTTTCAATCCTGGATTCTCGATATTGCCTCGCCCGGCCTTCTCCGCCTGTTGGCAAAAAGAATGGCAAAGCAGCTCACAGCAGCGGCGCCGTTCAAGTTTGCTCCTCCTGAAGGCCCGAACTTCTTCATCCCTTACGGCTGGAAGCCCGTCGACGTGCAATCCTTTCTCAAGAACGCCGCCCGCCTAAAACGCCTCTCCTTATTGTTCCGGCTTTTCGCGCTGCTCCCCGAAACGGAAAAGTCACGCCGCGACCGCCCCTGGTCTGGTATGTGTCTCCTCAAAAAGCAATGAAGCTGGCGTCGTTCTTCTGCCCAACCACAAATCTCGAAATTAATTGTTCGTTAAGGGTAGGAAATTAATGTTCAACCGCGGACGTCTTCGCTCTGCCGCCCGGAAAAATACTCTTCACGATCACGTAAAGCACCGGGATAAATAGGAGGTTCAGCGTCGTCGCGGCAATCATTCCGCCAAACACTGTCGTCCCCACGGAGATGCGTCCGGCGCGTCCTGCGCCTTGCGCAAGCACCAACGGCACCACGCCAAGGATGAACGCGAACGATGTCATCAAAATCGGCCGCAATCGAATCCGCGCCGCTTCAATCGCCGCTTCGACTATAGTCATGCCCTGCTCGCGCAGCTGCTCGGCAAACTCCACGATCAAAATCGCGTTCTTACTCGCGAGTCCGATCAACATCACTAGCCCAATCTGGCAATAAACATCGTTCTGCAATCCTCTCAGCGCTTGCGCTCCGATCGCACCAAGGATCGCCACCGGCACAGCCATCAAAACGATAAATGGCAGCACAAAGCTTTCGTATTGCGCCGCCAACGTCAGGTAAACCACAACCAGCCCTAGCCCAAACAAAATCAGTGCTTTGCCTCCCGATTGAATCTCTTCCAGCGAAAGCCCGCTCCATTCATACGTCATCCCTTGCGGCAGCGCTTTCTTGGACAACTCTTCCATCGCAGCGATTCCTTCGCCGGAGCTGTGTCCCGGCGCCGCCGAACCATCAATCTCCGCCGCCCGGAAAAGATTGTAGTGGCTGATAACCTGAGCATTTTGCGTTGGCTCTACGGTGACCAGATTGTCCAGCGGAATCATCCTGCCGGTGTCGGAACGCAAATAATATTGTCGAATATCCTTCGGTGCTGAGCGGTATTGGCT